>Ga0315908_10002713_pt1 | contig 12871 bp, 8 predicted proteins | sample LakEriMetagenome_12_FD_203520 | JGI IMG/M metagenome (GOLD analysis project Ga0315908, IMG submission 203520) | Freshwater fungal communities from buoy surface, Lake Erie, Ohio, United States - Buoy 4 MA124 | ecosystem: Environmental > Aquatic > Freshwater > Lake > Lake biofilm | place: USA...
ACCTGGCTATTCGGACATGCCGTAATGTCTGGCCCGCCATTGACTACGGGAAGTGCATTCACAGTAACTAGAATTTGGTCGGTGTTGGTACAGCCATTCGCACCCGTTCCGGTGACGGTATAGGTCGTTGTTGCTGTTGGATTAACAGTGATTGGGTTTCCAGCTGCAAGCCCTGTCCATTGGTATGAATTCCCACCTGTGGCAGTCAAAATGGATGATTGTCCTGAACAAATGGTAGCATCAAATCCAGCGTTAATGAGTGGAAGTGCTTTTACGGTCACCACAAGTGTTGAAGTGGCCGTACATCCCGCAGCATTTGTTCCAACAACGGTATAGTTTGTATTTGTGCCTGGGGTGAATGTTACAGTTGAGCCTGTTGTTGCACTTAGATTCGTCGCTGGTGACCATGTGTAAGATACGCCGCCTGTTGCTACAAGATTAGCGGTTAAATTCTGACAAACTGAAACTGGGGGGGTGCTGATACTGAATGCTGGCAACATCGTCACTAGAACAAAATCTGTCCCTGTACAACCTTGTGCGGATGTTCCTGTCACCAAGTAATTCATCGTTACAATGGGTGTAAATGGAACGCCATTTTGAATGCTAGGGTTCCAAGAATAGGTATTCGCCCCTGTAGCTGTCAATGTGATTGGGGTGTTGGGACAAGCATTGATATCAGGACCACCATTCACAACAGGAAGTGCATTGACTGTGACTACAACTTGGTCTGTACTACTGCAACCTCCTGTGCCTGTTGCCGAAACTGTATACGTTGTTGTTACTGTTGGGCTAACCGAAATTCCGTTCCCTACAGGCAATCCTGTCCATTGATAAGTAGTTGCTCCAGAAGCAGTTAAAACTGTTGATTGTCCCGCACAAATGGAAACATCATTTCCAGCATTGACAGAAGGTGATGCAGTTACCGTGACCGTCGCGATATCTTGTCCAACGCAGCCTGAGGCGGAGGTTCCTGTTACCACATAGGTTGTTGTCGATCCTGCTGTAAAGGTCACCGAAGCTCCTGTTGTACTGCTTAAGTTTAGTGCTGGTGCCCACGAATAGGTGTTCCCACCAGTTGCTGTCAAATTGACCGTGCCATTGGCACAAGCTGTCACGTCATTGGCAACAATCGTTGGATTGGTGCCTAATGAAACGAGTACTTGATCTGTATTGATACATCCTGCACTTGATGTTCCTGTAACAGTGTAAGTCCCTGCTGCGGTCGGTGAGAAGGGCACTCCATTTTGAATGGTAGGTGACCAGCTATAAGTATTCGCTCCTGTTGCAGTAAGTGTACCTGTACCACCAGGACAGACAACGATATCGGCACCGCCATTGACTATAGGTAGAGCATTCACGGTGATGACCATTTGATCGCTCGACGCTGGACATAGTCCATTGGGATCGTTGGTGGTTAAGGTTAAAGTAATCGTTCCAGAAGCTGCTCCCGGATCGAAATTCGTTGATAGACTTGTTGGATCTACAATAGAACCGGCGGTTGAGGTCCATGTGCTTGAAGTTGCAGTTGCACCGATAGCACCAGAAAGTGTCGCGAATTGTCCCACACAAACAGAGATGTCAGCTCCAGCATTCACAGTTGGTGCAGCATTTACATTCACTGTAGCCACAGCCGTAACAGTGCACCCTAATGAGGTGTAACTCACCACATATGTTGTTGTTGAAATCGGACTTACCGTAATGGATGAGCTTGTCACATTGTTTGGAGTCCAACTGAATGTCCCACCAGCTGGCGATGCCGTGGCCGTAAGTGTTGTTGAACTTCCCGAACAGATAACATCGCTATTCACTGAAACGGTAGCGGGTGAATTTTGTCCTACAACGACCATTGCAGTATCTGCACAATCTATCGAAGAGGAGGCAATCACGTAGTAAGTCCCTGAGCACAATCCTGTTGCTGTTGCACCTGTTTGACCAATAGCTTGAAAGGTTGCGTTGTACCAAGCGTAAGTATATCCTGGGATTGAACCTGAGGCTGTTGCTGTTGCTGTTCCTGAGCAGTTGCAGTTGTCGTTGGTCGATGTCGCGGAAACTGAAATAGGTGTAATCGGCTGACAGCCATTGTTGAACTGAGCAATGTAGGCTGCATTAGCCACATTGTTAGGTGCCCCCGGAGTTTGCATGTTCGACCCACAGCTAAAGGCATCGATTGCCACTTCATTGTCCGCACATCCCTCCGACCAGTTGGCCTGTTGGAATGGATCACCACCGTTGAAGTACCATACATCATCCGCACCACTTCCTGCGAAGTAAATCATGTTGTTGAGATTGTCAGCGCCATTGCAAAGTGAAAACACTTCACAGCCAGACAAATCCACAAGACGAACACAATCCCCTGCATTGGCAAGCACCGTACTTGCCCAGTTTCCGCCTGCCGTCCATCCAATTGCTGGATACGAACAAGCCATTGCTCCTGGTGTTGTAGTATTCGTCTCAAAAAGTGATGTATTGCTAATGGGAGCAACAATGGCGCAGTTGCCATCAGTCATGGATAAGTCTTGAGGAGGCAAACTCGTATTCGGGTCGCCGTTGTTGTAAATAAGAATGATCGTTCCTAAAGGCACACACTGCCACATTGGGTCGTACGAGAAACGTACAGCACCCGGTGCGATACCACTTGTTCCATGATAACCGCTGTTGTCGTCAATGATCCACCCACGAATATCTATACACGGTGGTGCAGTGATTCCACAATCGTAAAATGCCGTCTGACTGACAACAACAAGCTCAACGTATTCTTGATTTCCCGCAGGTCCATTCGACACTTCATTCACAATCAATGTTTGCGAAAACGCTATGTTTTTCGCAGCCATCACGATGAACAATGCCGCGCAAAAGGCGACCATCCATAATGCACCAAAAACTGTTTTCCCTAAAGTCCTATTTCCTATCACCTGATCTAACTACTATTCGGGTGCAAATGTACGACGTGTTTTACAAGTTTTGGTTATGAATGGGTTAAGAATATTTGGGAAATAAAATTGTATACTTATTCTGGTTTTTTAATTTGTCCGGTTATTTCTATCAGAGTATTTATTATATTTTTGTCATATTGTTTTTAAATTTTTAGTGTTATAACTATGGATCTATCTAATTTTTCTCTGTTTCCGTATGAAAAGATAAATCGTGAAACGATTGAACCTGCAATTGAAAAATTCAAGGAAATACTAGGGGAATATGGTATAGAAGTCAAATCTGAGTCTTTAATTTACTTTCCACACGGGCTTGAAAATCTTGAAACTAATCGTGAAAGATTTAGTAAAATATTAAATGGGATGCTTCTAAATTCTGATTTTAATGGAAAGATAACAAACATCCCCAAAGGGAATTGGTTGTCTGTGTCGAACGATTTTTTCGATGTGCTGATTCATCTCCACGAAGGAAGTACTTATTTTCATATTATATACAGCATGGCTTGGGGTGAGTTTCTAGGTAACACCCCAAAATTACTTTTTGAGAAAAAGAGAGAATATAGGAACCCAATCCAATTTGGCTATGTTACGGTAACCATTCCAACCTTCGAATGCAGTGCTAACAAAATTTCAGCACAATTGAATCATTTTTTTATTGAGTATTTGAAATTTTATAAATTAAATACCACTAGTTAGGCATTAAACGAAATCGTAAATATTGATAATTCAAGGGGTATTCATGCTCCTTTTTTTGCCCACTAGGTCTTCCCGAAAATCGTTACTCATTCGGGAAGCTTCCGCCAATTGGCGTTAAACAATAAAAAAAGGAGCACTTTCGTACTCCTTTCGCTTGTTGACCCACTAGGGCTCGAACCTAGACTCTTCTGAACCAAAATCAGACGTGTTGCCAGTTACACCATGGGTCATTTTGGACTGCAAATTTAGAAACAAAATTTTAATTTGCCCATCCTTCCAAGAAAAAAAAATCTTCACAACGGATGAATGGTGACAAAGGAGCGCAGAATATGAAGCATAGATCAAATCATCCGAAGTATTAACAAATTCCTGAAATCTCGACATAATTGCGTTAGAACTTGTAACTCGTAATTTGAAACTCGTAACTTTTAGATGTCTTTTGTCCATTGTCCTTCGGAGCTCAACAAGCGAAGAAGTGTCCTTTGTCATCAACTCCTTTGGCATTTTTTCACATTTCAACACAAATCGGGTGGGATATATTCTTAAATTCGCACCTGTTATTGACTTTACAAGTCCAACACCTTGTTGGCCAAAATTGACTGATTATGACGTACAAAAATTGGAATCAATACCTCGGATGGTTGGTATTTCTCATCGCAACAGCGGTGTACTTTATTACAATTGAAGACACTGTAAGCTTGTGGGACTGTGGTGAATATATCACTGCAGCATACAAATTAGAGGTAGGTCACCCGCCAGGCGCACCACTTTTCATGATACTAGGTCGCTTATTTTCCTTCTTTGCTGACCCAACGGAAGTGGCGGTGTGGATCAACCGTCTATCGGCAATTTCCAGTTCCTTAACGATTCTATTCATGTTCTGGTCATTGACCATGCTGGTGAAAAAAATGGTGCTTCGCGACAAAAAAGAAATGTCTCAAGGAGACCAAATTGCCATCTTCGGAAGCGCCATCATTGGATCTTTAGCGTACACTTTTTCTGATTCATTCTGGTTCTCAGCGGTGGAAGGTGAGGTTTACGCGATGTCGTCTTTATTTACTGCAGCGATTTTCTGGGCAATCTTAAAGTGGGATGAGGAAATGGCTGAGGTGAAAAACGGCAGATTATCGACGGAGTACTTACCAAATCGTTGGTTGTTGCTGATCATGTTCTTGCTCGGATTAGCGATTGGTGTCCATCTCTTAGGAATCCTTGTTGTACCAGCAATTAGTTTTATTATTTACTTCCGCTATGTCGAGAAAACGACGATGAAAGGGATTATTCTTACTGGAATATTATCTATCGCTGTGCTAGGTTTCATTCAGGAAGGGGTTATACCGGGGTCTATCGCCTTGGCGTCGGCTTTCGAAGTTACCTTTAGAAATAGTCTCGGACTTCCTTTCAACACAGGGGCAATTTTCTTCTTGATTTTATTGGTGGCCGTTTGTATTTGGATGCTGAAGTTTGCGGCTAGAAAAGGGAATGCTATCCTTTACAACGCGACCATGGGTCTCATCTTGGTGATGATTGGTTTCGGGTCATTTGCTGTAATCGTTATTCGTTCGAATGCAAATACGCCATTGGACGAAAACGACCCTGAAAATCTTGTTACCCTTCATGCTTATTTGAAACGCGAACAATATGGTTACACACCTCTGTTGACTGGTCCACACTGGAACTCGCAAGAAAATGATGGTGAGCTTTGGGATTCTCGTTCACCATTCTATTTACGTCGATATGTTGTTATTCAAGGAGATAGAGAGGTAAAAGCGTTCAAATCAGAGAAAGCAGCGAATGAATTCGTTGCGAAAAACGGTGGTATCATCGAGGAGAAATATTTTGAATCTAATGCAGAAGATCGGTTGAACAGTGTAAAGACCTATTCACAAACAACGATTTTCCCTCGAATGTATTGGGATCAAGAGCAGGAACGAATAGATGGTTACATCAAATGGTCCGGTTACGATGCAGAAGATGGAACATCAACAGAGATAGGTCGCGATGGGAAACGCCTTCCTACTTTCGGCGAAAACTTGACGTATTTTATGCGTTATCAAGTGGATTGGATGTACTGGCGTTATTTCATGTGGAACTTCGCTGGTCGTCAAAATGATATACAAGGGCATGGGGATAACATGCGTGGTAACTGGGTTTCAGGATACAGTATGATTGACCACGCGCGACTTGGAGAACAAGGCGAAAATGCCCCGTTCTTCACATCGCAGAATCCAACGAACAACAAATTTTTCCTTTTGCCATTGGTATTGGGAGTTATTGGTTTATTCTTCCATTTTTACCGTGCACCAAAAGATGCATTTGTACTGTTCTTGGCATTCCTGTTCACGGGTGTGGCCATCGTGGTGTATTTGAACCAAAAACCTTTCGAACCGCGTGAACGTGATTACGCTTTCGCTGGTTCATTCTACTTCTTCGCGATGTGGATTGGAATTGGTGTGTATGCGCTTTATGAAGCATTTTTAAGGTTTACAAAAGATGACTTCAAAAAAGTAATGATTGCCTTTGGAGCAGGATTGTTGTTCTTCGCAACTTTAGATTTAGGAAGTGATGTTTCAATGCCCATTACCATGACCTGGATCATGACAGCAGGAGTAGGAGCAGCGGCTATCGGTTTAATGATGCTCTTGAGACGAACAATGGATAGTGCTACCAATGGGGCAGTCATAGCAACCTTGCTTGGACTTTTCGTGCCTCTCATTATGGGAATGCAGGGCTGGGATGACCATGACCGAAGCTTGAAAACTTCCGCACATGACTTGGCGTTTAATTACCTAGAATCATGTTCTGAAAATGGTATCCTCTTCACAAATGGGGATAACGATACATTCCCATTGTGGTACATGCAAGAAGTAGAAGGTGTGCGCACAGATGTTCGTGTATGTAACTTGTCACTAATGCAAACGGACTGGTATACAGAGCAAATGATGATGCGTGCATACAAATCTGCTCCTCTACCAATTAAGTTCCGTGAAGATCAAATTTTAATGTCTGCAGGGTTTACTGATCAGGTGCTCTTCACGAATTTGATCGAATTGTTCTACATCAATGCGAGCGAGAAACAAATTAAAGAGGTGATAAAAATGCGTTCGAAACACAACGCACCTCAAGTAGCTCAGGCAATCACTACCCTCGAAGCTCAGATGTCTCCGATTTTGATGTCGATGGGAGTGACGGAAACGAAATTTGCAGAACGTGTAGAAAAATTGAAGATTTCCTTGACTACTAGAACTGGTAAGAATACCGTCGATAACATCTATGCAAAGTACCAAGCAGCAATGGAGATCATGTCTGCTTTGCAAAATAAAGTGGTGACATTGGGTGAGGCTGAAACGAAACAATTTCAAGAGATCTTGTTCGGCTTCGAAGAATCATGGGATTTCGCAGACATCGATGACATCATGGCTTATGTGCGTAACGATGACAATATCGTCTTGTTCAATGAACGTCAAATCCGTGTGTTCCCAAGTACAGGTTTCATTCTTCCTGTGAATGCAGAAAATGCTGTGAAATCTGGATTGATCACGAAAGCAGAAAAACAAATGTGTTTAAAGGAAATCCGTTTCAAAATGGATGCTCGTGCGTTGACACGTGAGCAAGTGATGATGCTTGATGTTATTGCCAACAACGACTGGAAACGTGGGATCTTTTTCTCAAGTCCAGGTAATCCATCTACTTGTCCAGTGCCATATACATTGTACCGTCAAGGATTTGTGAAGCAAAATGGTATGGCATTCGAATTGAGTCCATTGAGTGATAAAATGAATCGTTACAATGAGGACAAGATGTACAAAAACTTGATGGAGACATACCATTACGGTGCGATGAGCAATCCTGACGTGATCACAGATTACTATACGCGTCGCCATACGGTTCAGTTTAGATTGCATTTTGCATCCTTGGCAAACTACTATCTTGAAAAAGTGGAAATGGAGCAACGTGAAGCTTCGAACATCAACTTGTACCGCAAAGCGGGAAGAGTAAAAGAAGCAGATTCTTTGGTAAAACTTTTTGAGTTGAAATACAACGGCCCAATTTCTAAATTGACTCAACGTGCAGAAGGGTATCGCTCTAGGGCTCGTAAACTAATCAGCCGTTCATTGGAAGTGATGCCAGCAGAAATTGTGATTGACTATGGTGAGCCGCAGGAAACACGTGAGGAATACCGCAATGGTGGTTTGAAATTCAACGCTTGGTCTGATGGTATTCTGCATGAATACGTTACTATTCTCCTCCGAGCAGGTGACAGCAAAGGTGCTGAGAAATTGGCTACAGTCATTGCAGGTCAACTCGAATCTATCTTCATGTATTTTGAGATGAGTGATGTACATTTCTCTTCGAATCCTGAAAATACAGGTGATTTATATGCTGCTTTGGATGCCTATTTCAAATTGTATATGTCATGTTCTGACCCAGATTTTGGAAATAAGTATAGCGCTATTTCCAAGCGTTTGTTCGCAAAAATCAATTCATTGTACAAAACTTCTTTCCCTTCGATTTACGATCGATTGAAAGAATTGGCAAATGAAAATGGTGAAAGCACAAGTCCGGGTTCTCAGCAGGGAATGTATGCGGCAAGATTGAGCAAAATGAAAGACTTTATCGAAGCAGCAGGTGTACATTTCGGTTTCTTAAAACCTTCAGGGCCTCCAGTTTTGGATAATGGTCAGCAAGGTTTAGATGCTGAAATGGAAGAAATACTGCGTCAACAGCAAATGGTAGATACCGCAAAACCATAAGGAATGCCTCTATTTAGAACCCCACATTTTTTTCGTTGGATATTTCCGAAAAGAATGTGGGGTTTTTCATGGCCTGAAAAAACGGTGTACCTCACCTTTGATGACGGACCCACGCCAGTCGCAAGTGAATGGGTGTTGGATTTTTTACGGAATAAAAATGCAATCGCAACATTCTTTTGCTTAGGAGAAAATGTAAGTAAACATCCCGAATTGTTCGAACGAATGAAAGCCGAAGGCCATGCGGTGGGCAATCATTGCTATCACCATGAGCATGGATTGAAGGTACCTAAATTGGATTATCTGGCTTCCATTGAAAAAGCGGACAAATTCATTCAATCCAAGCTGTTTCGTCCACCCTACGGTAGAATGCCACTTTCCTATGATCGATTGTTGAAGAAATACACCGTTGTGATGTGGTCTTGGATGGCCTATGATTTTGATGACCAAGTCTCCATCGAACAGATTTTACAAAGTGCGAAGTCGATTCGAAATGGCGATATTCTCGTTTTTCACGACAACCAAAAGTCCTTCGAACGCTTGAAAATTATTCTGCCTCAAGTGATTGAAATGCTGAGGGATAAAGGCTTTACTTTTGAGGTGATTACATCGAGAAAAGACCGTCAGCTGCGGCTAACTGATAGAACATAGACCGCTTCGCTGATAGATTGTAAATCGCTTCGCAACACTAAACTTGTCCTTAGTATGTAGTATACACTTTTTACCAACTCGTAACTAATAACTCGTCACTAAAAAAGTCCCTTGTCCTTCGAAGCTCAGAGAGCGAAGAAGTGTCCTTGTGGCTTAGAGTGCCTCAGCCACCAAAGTAGAGAACATGTCCTTTGTCATTTGTCCTTAAGTCTTTTGTCTTGACGTCTTAAACTCTCTTCCGCTTAAACACAGGTACCGTCGAACATGGCTCACCATACATAATGCTCTGCACCAATGGCTGAAGGAATTTCACCATTTCTACCATGGCATATTCAGGGGAGCCAATATCCGAACATCCTTTGATAATCACTTTGCCATCTTTGAACTGTTCCCGGTCTTGAGCATGAATCGCTTTGTGAATCATGGTGCGGTAAAGCTCGTCTTTTTGTCCAATGTGGATGTCACTGGCAATGCCTTCAAGGGCACTTCCCACAAGCATGTATGCCCATGTTGGAACGATTGCATCTGCCGAACAATGCACAAACACAGCTTTGCTGGCGTATGATTGCCAGTCATTTTGCTTGATCCATTCTCTGAAATCCTTCTCGCGAATGACAAGTCCCTGCCACAATTGTTCGGCAAGATCGATTTCAACAAGTTCATTCTTTGGCTTAAAATCGGCCAAATCGAGCTGAATTAATCCACTCTCTGCTACTTTATTGATGATTTCTTCCATGGTGCAAAATTACGCAATCGGATGGTGTTGTGCTATCTTGTAATGATTCTCTGTAATTTTGAAAAAAAATAATTCATGCGTTTTCTATTCGTTGCGGCACTTCTCTCTTTGTTTATTACTTCTTGTTCTGACAAATCTTCATCTTTAGTAGGTAGATGGGAATTGGATGAAATTGACTACACAGAACATTATAAGCGTATTCCTGAAGAAACAAGAGATTTGATCCGCACGGCGATGGATAAAGCATTTAAAAAGCTAAAGGGAAAAACATTTTTTACGTTTTCAGAAAACGAAAAGTTGATCTTAGAGGCGCCAAACTTCTTGAATGAAGTGAAAAAGACGATGGGCTCTTGGAAAATAAATGATACTCAAGATTCTCTGCGTATTATTATTGCCGACGAAGTGGAGAATTACCGAATTGATCAAATCAATGCCGACAGTCTTATTTTGTCCACATCTGAAGTTCCTGCTCGTACCTTGATATTGTTGAGGAAGAAATGGAAAGACTAAAAGAAACGACATCTTGTCATACTTTTCGTGGGGGCATAGCTTTTGACAAAGGCCCGACATGAATGAGAAAAAACATCCTTTTGGTTCTTCCTTCGAGGCGTTCCTTTACCCGACGATACTCCTGTTGGGTATGTGGTTGGTGTTTTGGGCTGAACATCTTTTTCGGTATGATTTCCATCGCTTAGGCGTCTTACCCCGCTCCTTGGAAGGGATCAAAGGAATCCTTTTTATGCCGTTCATTCATTCGGCGTACGACATTGCACACATCGTCAATAACTCCATGCCGGTCTTCTTTTTATTAGCGGCGCTCATTTATTTTTACAGAGATATTGCACTTCGCGTTTTTCTTTTAGGTTGGTTATTTACAGGCGCTTTTCTTTGGATGTATGCACAGAACAAAGGGGCGTATCACATTGGAATAAGTGGCATTATTTACATGCTTGCGGCTTTTCTTTTCACTTCTGGGGTACTTCGAAAATTCAAACCCCTTCAAGCGATTTCGCTCTTTATTATTTTTGCTTACGGCAGTATGGTTTGGGGGATTTTTCCATTGAAGGAACATGTTTCCTGGGAGGGACACTTTGTTGGTGCGGCGAGTGGTATTTTGTTGGCGTTTGCGTATCAGAAACATGGGCCTCAGCGACCAAAATACCAGTATGAAGTGGAAAAAGAGATGGGGATAGAGCCTCCAGATTTTGAAGCTGAACTAAATGAACGTATACGTCTCGCGGCACAAGCTGAAGAAGAACGCAAACGGCAAGAACATGGTTTTACCATTGTGTATGAGTACGTTCCGCTAAAACCTGAGCCTACTCAGGACGATACATCCCCGAAATAGTACAACCTCCTTGCGTCAACTCCGACCAATCTTCCGCGTGAACATCTAAAGTAAGAAGTTTACAAGTGTTCAGGTGAATGTAGTCGTCGGTCAAGTAGGAAGCCAAGTCGGAAAGTCCATCATTATGTCCAATCAATAGAATAGGGAAATCACCATTTTGTGTACAAAGCTGGTTGAACAGTGTTTCACGACTCGCGAGGTACAAGTCATGATGAAATATGTAAGAGGTTAGGTTATTCTGTTCTCGAAGATATTCGAAGGTCTGAACTGTACGCTTTGCATCAGAACAAAAAACAACCGTGTCTGTTAAATCTAGCTTAGAAAGATGGGTCGCCATGGATTTCGCCTGACGCTGACCTTTAAGTGCCAATTGTCGATCAAAGTCAAGTCCTGTGTTGGATTGATTCTCGGTCTTCGCATGTCGCAACAGCATCAATTTGATCATTGTGATTGTGTTTTTCTGAGGATGTAAGTGCCCAATGTATAAATATAAGAAAGAGATTTCGATTTATTTGCGCTCGTTTATCTACCTTTATCTGACTAAAAACCTGCTCGAATGAGAAAAATCACACACATCTTTACACTATTGTTCATTTTTGTGGCGGCATCAAATGCACAAATTACCATCACATCAGCAGACATAGCTGACGGTGGGGATACTGTTCGAATGAGCACTCGCACTGATTTTCCATTTGATTATACCACCGCTGGTCCTGGAATGACATGGGATTTCTCTGGTTTGACACCTACTGCTCAGATTGTAAAAGAATTCGGGGCGATTTCAACGGCGGGCCTACTCTGTCAGGTCCAAATGGGTTCATTCGCTCCTCCTGCGTACCAGGCGACATACTTTGTTCAATCCAACAATCTTCCTTTGGATCAGGCTTCAGCATTCTTACCTGTGACCATCGATGCAGTGAATCAGTTTGACAAGAAAACAGCAACAGCACTGGCAAGTGTAGGTTTAGGCTTGACCATTCAAGGGAACGAAATTCCTTTCCGGTCGGATACCATAGAAACGATTTTCAACTTTCCAGTTGCCTTTGGCGATGCGAACTATTCGAATGGATACACAAACATCGACTTGACGCAGTTTACCGATGTACAATGGAAACAGTACCGCACAAGAAATACTATTGTCGATGGCCATGGAACCATTATTACTCCTTTCGGAACATTCAGTGCGCTGCGCGTAAAACATGATATTACCGAATTGGACTCTATTTATTTGAATGTTGGATTCCCAATCTGGTTACCAATCCCACAAACATTTGTCGAATACGAGTGGTGGACGAATGGACAAAAAGCGCCAGTTTTGAAGGTGGTAACGAATGCAATCTTCGGCAATGAAGTGATTCGCTCAGTAGAATACCGCGATGTGAATCGTTATTTAGATGCGGCTGTTTCAGAAGAAACGGTTGAAATGAATGTATTTCCCAATCCTACATCCGATGAGTTGAAAGTTCAAACTGGAGCGATCATTGAAACGTTGCGCATTTTTGATCAGAATGGTCGCTTAGTGATGGAAGAAGTTAACCTTCAAAGTCCAACAGCGTTCATGAATATCGCTGCCTTGCAGTCGGGTTCATATGTGCTTGTCATGACATCAACCAAAGGTATTTCGCATACAAGTTTCGTGAAAAAATAGGCTAAGGCTCGGTTTCGTCGTATCTTTGTCAAAAGCAGATCGGTCTATCGCTGTTCGCTGAAAGGCGGAGAGAGGAAAGTCCGGGCAGTATAGAGCGCCGTACTTCCTAAC
>Ga0315908_10002714_pt1 | contig 12870 bp, 7 predicted proteins | sample LakEriMetagenome_12_FD_203520 | JGI IMG/M metagenome (GOLD analysis project Ga0315908, IMG submission 203520) | Freshwater fungal communities from buoy surface, Lake Erie, Ohio, United States - Buoy 4 MA124 | ecosystem: Environmental > Aquatic > Freshwater > Lake > Lake biofilm | place: USA...
CCGGGCCTGCCGCCGCCGCGCCCAGGCCAACCACACGGCCACCCACCTGCTGCAGGCGGCGCTTAAGCAGGTGGTGGATCCCGGTATCGGCCAGGCCGGCTCGCTGGTGACCTTTGATCGGCTGCGCTTTGATTTCCACTGCCCCCGGGCCGTGGCGCTGGCTGAGCTGGAGCAGATCGAGGCCCTGATCAACGGCTGGATCAGCGACGCCCACCGCCTGGAAGTGCAAGAGATGGCGATCGAGGCCGCCAAGGCCGCCGGCGCTGTGGCGATGTTTGGCGAGAAGTACGCCGATGTGGTGCGGGTGGTGGATGTGCCCGGCGTGTCGATGGAGCTCTGCGGCGGCACCCATGTGGCGAATACCGCCGAGATCGGCCTGTTCAAGATCGTGAGCGAGGGCGGCGTGGCTGCCGGCATCCGCCGCATCGAGGCGGTGGCAGGCCCGGCGGTGCTGGCCTATCTCAATGAGCGCGATGCGGTTGTGAAGCAGCTGGGTGAGCGCTTCAAGGTGCAGCCCGGCGAGATCGTTGAGCGGGTGGGGGCCCTGCAGGAGGAGCTCAAGGCCAGCGGCAAGGCGCTGGCTGCGCTCCGCGGCGAATTGGCGCTGGCCAAGTCAGCAGCCCTGGTGACGCAGGTGGAGGAGGTGGGGGCCACCTCCGGCGGAGCACCGTTCCAGTTGTTGGTGGCCCGGCTTGATGGGGTGGAGGCCGGGGCACTCCAGGGGGCGGCCCTGCGGTTGCAGGAGCCGCTCGGGGAGGCCGCTGCCGTGGTGCTGGGGGGCGTGGGTGATCCGGCCGAACCCGACAAGCTCAGCCTTGTGGCGGCCTTCGGCCCCGCTGTCATCGCTGCCGGCCCGAAGGCCGGGGCCTTCATCGGTGCCATTGCCAGGCTGGTGGGTGGTGGTGGTGGTGGCCGTCCGAACCTGGCCCAGGCCGGCGGGCGCGATGCGGCCGCCCTTGATGGTGCCCTGGAGCAGGCCCGTGACCAGCTGCGCCAGCAGTTGGGAGGCAGTGAACCCGGCTGAGCGTCCCGCTGCCGAGGGTTCCGAGGAACGCACCGTCAACAGCCTGATCGGGGCCTGGGGGGCAACCTTCTGCCGGATCCGCCGGCCTGGTTGGGTAAGCGTCTCGGTTGCTACAGATGAAGGTGAGGCGGTGCGGTGAAATGGTCTAGCAATTACTTAGGGCGTTACGATTAAAGTTGCGTTCGTAAAGTATTGGGTGGCGGGATAAAGCTCCTGCCTTAGCAATCCTGGCCTAAGTAGACCGACCACGATGGCGGAAAGATGGACACCGGTCGACGGTGCAAAAAGTGATCCAAGCGTGTCAGGGGCGTCAACATGCAGCAATGTGATTCAGGGCGTTATTGATGAATTGCACCAGCGCTATTCCCCACTGCTCGATGGTGCGCCGGCCGATTACATTCCCGAGCTTGCCAAGGCTGATCCCAGCGATTTTGGCATTGTTATAGCCACTGTTGATGGTCGGTTGTACAGCGTTGGCGACACCGACAAGTTCTTCACAATCCAGTCAATTTCCAAGCCGTTTGTCTATGGCCTGGCCCTGAAGCTTCTCTCGCCGGAGCGGATGGTCACCAAGGTGGGCGTGGAGCCCTCCGGTGAGGCCTTTAACGCCATCAGCCTCGATCCCGACACAGGTCGTCCCCGCAACCCGATGATCAACGCGGGGGCGATTGCCAGCACCGCTCAGATCGCCTGCCACGATCCGGAGCACGCCGAGGACCAGGTGCTCGATTTCTTTGCGGAGCTGGCGGGCCGCCGCCTGGCTGTTGATGAGGCGGTCTATCTCTCCGAGCGGGAGACGGGGCATCGCAACCGCTCCATTGGCCATCTGTTACGCAATTTCAACATCATCGAGTCCGACCCTGAGCCGGCCCTGGATCTTTATTTCCGCCAGTGCTCAATCCAGGTGTCTTGTCGGGATCTGGCGGTGATGGCGGCCACCCTGGCCTGCCAGGGCCGCAATCCCTTCACCGGAGCCCAGCCCCTCAGCCCAGCTATCACTAGGCGGGTGCTGGCCCTGATGGCCAGTTGCGGCACCTACGACTTCGCCGGCCAGTGGCTCCACGACGTCGGCATGCCCGCCAAGAGCGGAGTCGGCGGCGGCATCCTGGCGGTGGTGCCGGGCCGCCTTGGCATCGCCATTTATTCCCCGCCCCTGGATGCCCTCGGCAACAGCGTGCGCGGCATCGCCGTCTGCAACGCGCTGTCCGAGCGCCTGGGTCTGAGCCTGTTCAGCCAGTACCCCCAGAGCACCTCCACCGTGCGCCGCTCCTATGCCGCCTCCCTGCGGCAGTCGAGGCGCTGGCGTTCCCTCCGGGATCTGGAGGCCCTGCGCAACTCCGGCAACGCCATCCGGGTCGTCCATGTGCAGGGCATCCTTGAGTTCGCTGCCCTCGAGCGGCTGGTGGCCGAACTGACCGGCGGCCTCAGTGAGTCCCGGGTGCTGATGCTCGACCTGGCCCATGTGATCGAGCTGCCCCAGGAATCAAGGCTGTTGCTGGCCGAACAGCTGCTGATCTTTCGCCACCAGGGTCTGGCCATCCTCCTGTCCCGTTGTGCCCACCTGGACCTGGAGGAGTTGCAGACAACCCTTGGCAAGGATGCGGAGTCGATCTTTTGCGGCAACCTCGACCAGGCGATCGAGCGGGCCGAGGATATCTACCTCGCCAGCCTGGAGTGGGGGGTCGAGCCTGCGATCACCCTCGATGCTGAGTCGAACCTCGGTTTCCTTGACCTGCTGGAACCCGATTACCGCAGCAGGGTTGCCACCTGTTTGCAGCGGCGTGAGTTTGGGGCCGGCGAACCGGTCTTTAGAGGTGGTGACGCCGGTGATGAACTATTTCTCGTGCGTGCCGGCCGTTTCACCACCACGATTCAGCTAGAGGATTGCAACCGCCACATGCTGGAGTCCAGGTTGGCCACGTTTGGCCCCGGCATGTGCTTCGGCGAGATCGCCTTCCTCTCGGGCCAGGCGCGCTCGGCCACCATCCGTGCCGATGTTGATGGCAGTTGCCTGGTCCTCTCCCGCAGGGCCTTCGATGCGCTGCGCCGCAGCGATCCCGAGGCAACCAACGCCCTGCTTCTGGCCCTGAGCCGCGAATTGGGGCAGAAGCTGTCGTTCACCAGCCAGCAGCTCACCCAGATGGAGCATCTCTGAGTTGGCCATAGCGTGGTCCCCTATTGCCGGTCGCTGATGCCACGCTTCGCTCCCCGCCTGCTGCTGCTGGGCCTGCTGGCGCCGGCGTTTTTTCCGCTGATGGCCCTGCCGGCCCGGGCCGAAGGCCAGATCCAGTTGCGCTGCGACGGCACCCTGCTGGAGGCCCGCGGTTCGGCGGAACGCAAGCGCCCCACCGAGCGCCTGCGGGTCTCCCTGGGGATTGAGGCGGAGGCGCCTTCGGCCGATGGGGCATTAGCCCTGCTGCAGGAACGGCTGGGGGCGGTGCGCAAGGGGCTTCAGGACCTGGGGGTTCAGGAGCTGGAGGTCACCTCCCCCAGCACCTGGCAGCGGCCTGCGGCACCCCGTTCGCCTGCCCAGGTGACGGCCAGCCTGCAGGTGGGAGGCCAGGTGCCGCCCCAGAGCCTGCAGGCCCTGATCCGTGGAGTGGGTGCTCTGCCGGGGGTGCGTCTGGCGCCGGTGGCGGCCGAGGCCGACCGCCGCGGCGATGTCGAAACCCGCCGTGCCCTGCTGCGGGCCGCGTATCAAGAGGCCCTTGGGCAGGCCCGCGAGCTGGCGACTGCCATTGGCCTTACGCGCCTGGCTCCCGTGGAGGTGCTGGTGGAAGGGGGGGCGCGGCCGGTGCTGATGCGGGCGATGGTGGCCGACGGGGCACCGCCCTTCGACCCGGCCGAACTGCCGGCCCAAACGGACCGCATCGCCCTGCAGGTGCGTTTCTGTGCCCGCTGAATTCAGTCTTTGAGCAGGGAACTGAACAGCTGCCGCATGCGCTCGAACAGCTGATTGTCCGGCAGCGGAGTGAGTTCCTTTTCGAGCCGCTCCTGGGCGGCGCGCCGGGCCCCCATCAGCAGGGCCAGCTCCTCCAGCAGGTGCTCATCGGCATTGAGGAGGGGTTGAAGGGCATGGCGGCTCACCTCCAGCAGGAGACATTCCCCCAGGGCTCGCACAGTGGCGCTCCGGGGGGCATCCAGGCAGAGGGTCATTTCGCCGAAGATCTGACCGGCCCCCAGGACAGCAATGGACCGGGACTGGCCATCGGGACTGGCCTTGAGCACCTCCACCCGGCCCTGCACCAGCTGATACAGAGAATCACCGGCGTCCCCCTCGCGCACGATCGTTTCACCGGGGCCGAACTGGCGGATCAGGCTGAGGGCGGCCAGGTCATTGAGTTGTGACTCGGAGAGAGCCGCGAATAGCTGGTTCGAATGCAGCAGCCGCAGCCGCTGCTCCAGGGAAGCCAAGGCCACATCCTGGCCCGGCGGGGGCGGGCGTTTGGGCCGCAGTTCCCGCACCGGGTAGGGCACCGTGTGGCCTGCCCGATGAAGGGCATACCAGATCTGCTCCAGCAGTTCGCTGCGCAGCTGGTAGCGGCCAAAATCGCCGCAGAACGGCTGCCACACAATCATTTCGTAGGCGATAAAGCTCTCCTCGAAGGAGCCCACCCACACGTTCGGTTCTGGGGTGCTCAACACATTGGGGTGCTGGCGAATCACCAGCAGCAGCAGGTCCCTGGCCTGGGCGGGGGGAAGGCCGTAGTCGAGGCCGATGTGAAAGCGGTTGCCGATCGGATCCGCAGGCCCGTAGCGGCGCAGCACCTCCTGGGCCACCTTGCTGTTGGGGATCACCTGGTGGGCCCCGTCCATGCTTGACAGCAGGGTGTTCATCAGCGTGAGGGACGTCACTTGCCCCCGATAGCCGCTGATTTCGATCCAGTCACCCTCGCGGAAGGGAACGGCCAGTTGCAGGCTGATGCCGGCGAACAGGTCTTTGAGGGTCTCCTGGGCCGCCAGGCCGATCACGGCGGTCAGCACCGCCGAGGTGGTGACCAGGCCCACCACATTGATGCGGGCTTGCTGCTGAACCACCGTCACCGTGAGGGTGGCCCCCACCGCCAGGAGAAGAAGGTCCCGCAGGATTTTGGGTGGTTTTCCCCAGAACCCGATGGACGTCGGAAGTTCCAGGAGCGTCCACTCCCCCAGGACAATCAGGCCGTAGCCGATCACCAGCTCGGCCATGATTGACCACCATGGCCGCAGCGCTGGCGGCAGCAACGTCACGGGCACACTGCCGCTGATCAGCCACACCGCAATCGCCACCAGCGGCAGCTGGATTGGTGGTGACACGAGGCCGCGGAGATGGCGGTTGCCCAGTAGCCGCAGCAGCACTAATGCAGCGGCCAGTCCTAGGGCCAGCGGCAGACGTTCAAAAAAATGCATAGCTGCCTAGACCATGGCGAGGCATTCTGGAAGGGCCGGTCGGCCGCCGCCCCCATGTTTCCTGACCCGTCCCATCACGTTTCTGGGCTGAACGTGTTCCTGATGCTCGCCATGGGACATTTCCTCGGGGACTTTGGCCTTCAGAGCGACCGGATGGCCATCGAGAAATGTCGAGGCAATGATGTCACGCTTCCTTGGTATTGGTGGCTCGGCTCCCATGCCGCTATCCACGGTTTCCTGGTGGGGGCCATCACCGGGGTGCCATTACTGGGTCTGGCCGAGTGGATCGCCCACTCCCTGATCGACATCGGCAAGTGCCGCAAGCTCTACCCCCTGTCGGTGGATCAAGCTCTCCATCTCACTTGCAAGTTGGCGTGGACGGTGATTGTGCTGGGAATCTGAGCCGACTTTGCCAATCTGAGTCACTGGTGCGAATCTGAGATGGCAAGCACCCTGAGGTTCGCCGCTGACGCGGTGTTGGCCATGATTCACTCAAGAACTGTCCGCCTCGGGCTGGGGGCCGTTGTGGCCCTGTCGCTGCTGGCCGAGGGCTCCGCTGCCCTGGCCCAGCCCAATCTGCGCTCCACCTTCCCGGGTCGGCGCGTGGGAGGGGGGACCCGCGGCGAGTGCGCCGCTCGGCTCCTGGCCCATCTGGTGCCTAGCGACAGCGTCTTTGCACCCGGCCCGGCGCTCACGGTGGCTGTGCTGGAAGGGCCCACCGCCAACCCGAGGCCGCTGCAGCTCCAGTTCCGACCGCAGGGACCGGGGGGGACCGCCGCCGGGGCACCCGTGGTGCGCAACCTGCCCGCGGCTACGGCTGGTGTGACCCTGCTGAAGGTGGGCAGCTTCAAGGGGTCGGAGGTGTGGGAGTCGTCCTACCTCTGCAGCGATGCAGCGCCGCCGTCCAGTGATCCGCTGAGCTTCGTGGAGTCCGTGTCGCCGCCGGCGCTGAGCCTGCTGGTAACCGAGGTCACCGCCAGCGATCGCGGCATTCAGGCGGGGCTGCAGCGGCTCAAGGGCCTGTGCGGTGCCAAGGTGGCGCGCGCCGACCTTGCCAAGAGCTTCGGCCTTGAGGATGTCATGGGTCCGGAGTGGCCGGAGACTCTGCCGGTGCGCTGCCTCTGAGCTCCCAGACATCCAGGGGCTTCTGCCGGCCCTTCACCTGCAGGCTGCCCCAGTGTTCCCAGAGCAGGGCATCCCGCCGTGCCGGGCTGAGCAGATCCCGGGTGGCGGACGACACCAGCACCCGGCAGATGTTCGTCTGCCGGGTTTTCTCATGGCTTTCGAGCCGTGAAGCGCAGTTCACCGTGTCGCCGATAACGGCGTATTCGAGGCGTTCGCTGCTGCCCATCGAGCCGGCCAGCACATCGCCGGAGTGCACGCCGATGCGCATGTGCATCGCTGGGGCTCCATCGGCGGCGAGGTTGCTGTTCAGCGCCTCCAGACCGTGCTGGATGGCCAGGCAGGCCTCGATTGCATCCACGGCATCGGCCTCGGCACCCCTGCCCAGGGGGGCGCCGAATACCGCCAGGAAGCCGTCGCCGGTGAACTTGTTCACCATGCCAGTCCTCTCGGTGATCGCGGGCACGCACAGGGCCATGCCGCGGTTGAGCCAGGCGAGCAGGTCTGCCGGGCTGAGCTTCTCGGATACGGTCGTGAAGTTGCACGTGTCGGAGAACACGATCGTCACCGGCAGCACCCGGCCTTCGAAGCGGCCGTCATTGAGCAGGTCATCCCGCTGTTCCCACAGCTGCTGCGCCACTGCCGGAGAGGTGGACTGGCCCAGCAGCTGCTGGATCTGCTGGCGCTGCTGCTGGCTGGCGGCGCCGCGGCGAAGCCAGGCGGCCCCGGCCATCAGCGCCAGTCCCGCCAGCGGCAGGCTTGTCTGCACCCAGACCCCTTGCAGCAGCAGGCCCACCGCAGCGGTCAGTGCCACCACCTCCACGGCCGCCACTGTGAGGATGCTGCGCCGCAGGGTGGCGAAGCCCTCCCCGAGCGCCACGCCAAGAGCCAGAGCTACCAGCAGCAGCAGGGAGCCGCTCCAGCCCGGCAGGGCCACAAGGGGGTGGGGCCGACGGTCCGCCATCTGCAGGAGGCTGCTGGCCTGATTGGCGTGCAGCTCCATGCCGGTGAGCTGCATCTGGCGCGCTCCTGCTGATGTGAAGCGGCTCTGGGGCACCAGGAACAGGTCGCGCAGGGAGGGAGCGCTGCTGCCGATGATTACGATTCGACCCTGGATGAAGCGTGCGGGCACCTGCCGCAGCAGCAGCTGGTTCAGGGTCCAGCTGGGGAAGCTGCCCGGCTGGTGGAACCGGAGCAGCTGCTGGAAGCCGGCGGCATCGAGGCCGAAGTAGCCGCCGGAGTCGGGCTCCAGCCAGGAGCCGGCGCCGCTGTTCTGATCCAGCTGGCGGCGCAGCAGGTTGTCGCCCCTGTACACCTCCACCAGCCGCAGGGAGAGAGCAACGGTGGCGTTGTCCTGGCCGGCCACGTGCACCAGCTGCCGGCGCACCACGCCGTCGGGATCCACAACCAGATCGTTGAAGGCCTGGCGTTCGGGTGGGGTGCCGGGGATCGGACCGATCGATTCGGCCAGATTGAAGATCGAAACCAGCCGGGGATTGCTGCGGGCCTGCTGGCGCAGGCACTCCTGACGTGGGCCCACTCCCTTGTCGCGGTAGATGTCGAACCCGATGGCGGCGGCGCCCTCCTCGCTCAGCTGGCGGATGGCATCGCAGAGGAGGCGATCATCGATCGGCCAGCCGTAGAGGCTGATGTCCTGCTCGCTGATGCCGATCAGGGTGATCGCCGTGCTGGCGCCTGCGGGAGCGGGCCGAACGTAGGTGACCAGGTCGTAAAGCAGCAGGTTCAGGGTTTCGGCGATGCCGCTGAGGCGCAGCCCTACCACCAGCAGCAGCGCGCCGCCGAAGGGAGCGGCCAGCCTCAAGCCCTTGCCGAGCTGGTGCCAACGCTTCGGAGGGCGTGCCATGGCTTTGCTCAGAAGCGGTACTGAACTCTGCCGTAGAAGCCCTGGCCGAGAACCCAGTCGGTCCAGGGGCCGATGTTGTCGTTGGTGGAGAACTGATCCACCCAGCCCGCCTCCAGGGTCCAGCGTTCGCCGGCCAGCCAGCGGACGAGCACCCCGCCGGAGCCCACGTTGTCGGTGAAGCTGAAGCCCTGAAGTTTGGTGTTGATGCCGCCGTAGCCCATGAACGGCACCAGCTGCAGCGCCTGCGCCTTTTTCTGCCAGAAGGTCCACACCAGTTCACCGGTGCCGAGCCAGCCGTTGTCGCCACTGATCAGCTGACCCGGCAGACCCCGCAGCCCCACATCGGAGCCGATGCTGAACTGCATGGCGGGAGTTAGCGGATTTAACGCCACCTGGCCGCCGGCCCGCAGGTTGAGCTGCCAGCTCGGTGCGAACCCCCAGGCGGCCGAGATCAGCCCGCCAAGGGCGGTGGCTTGTCCCGGGGAGATGCCGGCCTGGGCCAGTTCGTCGATCTGGGTGCTGGGGCTGAGGGCACTGATTCCCTGCAGGGCGTATACGTTGCCGCTCCAGCCAACCGAGGAGCTGAGGCCGCTGCCGCTCAGCCCTATCCGTAGATAGCCGGTGCGGGGGGAGCGGAGCACCTCGGGCAGGAAGCTCGGCAGGGAATTGCCGGAGAGGTAGTTGTCGCTGCCGTTGAGGCTCAGGGCCGCGAAGGCGCCCCAGCGTTGGGTGAGGGTTTCCTTGAACACCCATTCCAGCTGGCCGAGGCCCTGCAACTGGCGGGTGCTGTATTGATCCAGCGGCGGCGTGAGCTCCACCAGGTTGCGGCGGCTGTAGCCGAAGGAACCGGTGAGGTTGAACTGATCGCTGAGGGGGTAGGTGTAGCTCAGGGAGGTGATTACCGCGCCCAGATCTGGCGTCGGGGTGTCGGCGAAGTCGAGCTCGCCGTAGAGCAGCATCAGGTCGCCCGGGGTGGCTACGCCTCCCTTCACCAGGGTGGCCACGGCGCGGCCATCGCCGGTGCCGTTGGAGCCGTCATTGCGTAGGGAAAGGTCTCCCTGGATGGGCTGAGCACCTAGCTCGGCGTTCACCGTGAGCACCGCCTGGGTTGGGTCGCTGCCAAGGCGGGAGAGGTTGGTGCGCAGGTTGCGCACGGCCCCCTGGCGCTGCAGCAGCCTCATCTGGCGTTCCAGCTCACCCAGGTTGAGCACCTCCCCCTGCAGGGGCCGGAGCAGCCGGGTGATGCGGCGTTTAAGCCAGGCATCCTTGGCGTTGACCCGCACCTCCACGATCCGCCCGAGCACCACATCGAGGTAGCCCGGTGCGGGGGTGGCCACGGTGTACACGCGGCTGTTGACGAAGCCATCGGCCACCAGCCGGGCGGTGAGGCTGGCGGCGCAGGCCTTGAGCCGCTCGCCCGGATCGGCGATGGCCAGGCAGCTCTGGAAGATGCTGGCGAGTTGGTCCGGGCTGTAGCGGCTGGTGCCCCGCACCTCGGGCAGGTTGCGCTCTTGTGTGGGTGCGCGATCGGGTGCTGGCCCTGGTGTCGGCGCCGGGCTGGGCCCCTCACCGGGTTGCAGCTCAAGTACGGGGGCAGGACGCCGGCGGTCGGGCCGCTGCTCGCCAGCCTCTGGACCGGGCAGCCGCACCGGACCGGTCTGGATCGGCGGTGCCACCAGCTGAGCCAGAAGGGTCAGGATCAACACTTGGCCCGGACTGGCGTCCGGCGGTCAGGGCGGGCCCCAAAAGTATCGCGAAAATTCTCAGGCTCCAGCTACCGCCAACCAGAGGCTCACCTGCCACCCGGGAGGGTATAACAATAATGAATGCCATTAGAGTGCAGTTCTGCTGCATATAGAGCGCACAGCTATGCCCAACCCGCGCGCCATCGGCTTCTGGGCGCTGCTGCTCGCTGGAGCACCGCTTTTGGCATGTGGCTCAGCGCTGGCGGGCGAAGTAACGGCCAGTGGCGGTGGGCTGAGCCTGGGAACGGCCGTGAACGGCGTTGTGGGCGGCAGCTGCGCTGCTGGGCTGTGTCAGGTGAGTGGTGGCACGGCGGCGGGTAGCAATCTATTCCACCGGTTGTCAGCCTTTGATACGAGGGGTGCGATCACGGGCGTGAACGTGAACACCGGCGGGCTGCCGAATGTGTTCATGGCGGTAACGAACCCGGCCGGCAGCTTCATCGACAAGCAGGTGAATTTCACGGGCCCCACCAATCTGGTGTGGCTCTCCCCCGGCGGCATCAGCCTGAGCGGGGCCGGCGGCTTTGCCAATGTGCAGCAGCTGAACCTGAGCACAGCTACAGGCTGGCGCGTGGGCGCTGGTGTGTTCGATGCGGCGGGCACCACGGCGGGGCAGGCGGCTCTGCTGAGCGGTATGCCGGTGCAGGGCCTGGCGGGAGCGGTGAACGATCCGGCCGCATTGAATGCGCTAGGTCTGCAGAAGAACGGTGATCTGAGCCTGGCGGGCGGCCTGCTCACGGTGGACCAGAGCCTGCTGCTCGATGCCCAGGGGGGCAACGTGCTGCTGCAGGCGGCCGGGGTTGAGGCCCGCGCTGGCTCGGTGGCGATCCAAGGGCAGTCCGTGCTGCAGGCGGCGCCGGTGGCGGGTGCGTCGGTGGCGATCAGCGCGGCAGGCACGGTGCTGAACAGCGCGCCGATCCAGGCTAGTGGGACCGCCGGCGCAGCGGGTTCGATCACGGTGCAGGCGGGCGAGGCCGTGGTGCAGACCACCTCGGCGGTGCTGGATGCCAGCAGAGCTGGCGGTGCTGCTGCCGCTGGCGGCCCGGGAGGAACGATCAGCGTGCAGGCGGGCGAGCGGCTGTTCAGCTCGGCCACGATGCGCGCCAATGGAGAGGGTGCGAGCGGCAGCGGCGGCACGATCGAGGTCACGGCACCGAAGGTCACGCTGGCGGCAGCCCAGCTGGAGGCCTCGGGCCCCGGCGGCGGCGGTGCGGTGCGTGTGGGCGGCGGCTACCAGGGCAGGCCGCTGAGCCTGGGCGGTGGCAACGCCACCAGCACCAGCGTGAACGGCAGCAGCACGCTCAGGGCCGATGCCACCGGCCGGGGGGATGGCGGCCAGGTGGTGGTGTGGGCGGAGGGGAGCACCACCTACCGAGGCAATGCCAGCGCCCGTGGTGGAGCCGGTGGCGGCAATGGCGGCGCGATCGAGGTGTCGGGCAAGGAGCAATTGGTATACGGCGGCCAGGCTGATGCGCGTGCGCCCCAGGGCACGGCGGGCAGCCTGCTGCTGGATCCGAAGAACATCCGAATTGATGCGGCGGCGAACACGGCGGGCCAGGTCGTGTACGACTTGATTCCGCTGGAGAGCCCATTTGCGGGAGCGGGGAATGGTTTTGCGAAGGATGTGGTGGTGCTGTCGGGCGGCAACATCGTGGCCACCGATCCCTATAGCGATGGTTTTGGCACGAATTCCGGTGGTGTGTATCTGTTTGATGGCAATACGGGCGGTCTGCTGTCTGCGCTGACTGGTAGCCAGGACGGCGATCAGGTCGGTAATGACGGCATCACAGCGCTGAGCAATGGCAACTACGTCGTTAACAGCGTTAATTGGAACAGTTATGCGGGAGCGGTGACGTGGGGCAGTGGCAGCAGCGGTGTGAGCGGCGTTGTGAGCAGCGCCAACTCGCTGATTGGCAGCAATCCAAATGACTCCGTAGGTAATTACGGCATCGAGGCGCTGAGCAATGGCAATTATGTCGTCAACAGCGTTAATTGGAACAGTTCTGCGGGAGCGGTGACGTGGGGCAGTGGCAGCAGCGGTGTGAGCGGCGTGGTGAGCAGCGAGAACTCGCTGATTGGCGGCAATTCATTTGACTACGTCGGTCTTAACGGCATCACTGCGCTGAGTAACGGCAACTACGTCGTCAGAAGTTCCAACTGGGGCTCCGGCGGTAGTTATGGGTCAGGGCTGGGTGCTGTCACATGGGGTGATGGCAGCAGCGGCGTGAGCGGCGTAGTGAGCAGCGCCAACTCGCTGATTGGCACCAATCCAGGTGACTTCGTCGGTCTTTACGGCATCACGCTGTTGAGCAATGGCAACTACGTCGTCAGCAGCGGTAATTGGAACAGTTCTGCGGGAGCGGTGACGTGGGGCAGTGGCAGCAGCGGCGTGAGCGGCGTGGTGAGCAGCGCCAACTCGCTGATTGGCAGCAATCCAAATGACCTCGTCGGTTTTAACGGCTTCACGGCGTTGAGCAATGGCAACTACGTTGTCAACAGTGTTAATTGGAACAGTTCTGCGGGAGCTGTGACGTGGGGCAGCGGCAGCAGCGGAGTGAGCGGCGTGGTGAGCAGCGCCAACTCACTGATTGGCAGTAATCCAAATGACTCTGTCGGTGGTGACGGCATCACGCTGTTGAGCAATGGCAACTACGTCGTCAGCAGCGGTAATTGGAACAGTTCTGCGGGAGCGGTGACGTGGGGCAGTGGCAGCAGCGGCGTGAGCG
>Ga0315908_10002715_pt1 | contig 12865 bp, 6 predicted proteins | sample LakEriMetagenome_12_FD_203520 | JGI IMG/M metagenome (GOLD analysis project Ga0315908, IMG submission 203520) | Freshwater fungal communities from buoy surface, Lake Erie, Ohio, United States - Buoy 4 MA124 | ecosystem: Environmental > Aquatic > Freshwater > Lake > Lake biofilm | place: USA...
TATATTATCTAAAGTCTGTAGTATTTCCTGTTTTGTATCTCATTGAAACACAGATCAAGTACACTTAAAAACTATAATTATTAAATTCTGTCAACTTCTCGAACATTCTTTATCTTGTTTTTTGTCAGCATTAGTTGTCTTATCTATACTACATCTTCTAGTCCTTTTAGTCTATTATTAATTATATATTAATGTTACTTCGAAATACTATTTGAAGATAGATCCAGCTTCCTTAAAGATTTCAAATGTGAAATTCCAGAAAGTTGTTTGATGTTATTATTAGACAAATTTAGTTCTATAAGGTTTAGATTATCAAGATTATTAATAACTTAAATTTGATTATGTTAGAGATTCAAATATTTAAGATTATGATTATTATTAAGCCCGGAAATAGAAGAGATTTAATTATTAGAGAGAATAAGAGTAGTTAAAAAAGTATGAAGACTCAAATCAGGAATAACTTTAATAGAATTAAAAGAGAAATCAACATAAGACAAAGCTTATGGGGGATGAAAATCCAATAAATTATTGATAATATTATTAGATGCATTGAGATAGAGTAAGTGAGTCATAGAGGATAAACTGTGAAGACTGGATAATTTGTTGTGAGAGACATCGACTCTTTATAACATTTTGTATTCCTCCACTCCCCTTATTGACTCTATATTACTGCCTTTTAGGTTTAATGATAGGAAACCAAAGTTATTGCCTGAAGCAGATCGACCTAAGTTCCCAAGTCTGCTTTTTATCAACTCTACATCTAGTTTCTCCTTTTCTCTTCTTTTCCTATCTTTTACTTCTTAAATCTTTTGTTGCTCTTCTGATGTTGTTGAGTAATATACTGAGTATTAAAGAAGTTTTTCACGGTACAGAGCTTCCTTTAGTATTTCAGTCATAATATAATAAGTTATATTTAAAAAACTATTATTATTATATACTCATCTTAATATTATCATCATTATTATAATCATCATAAATTATAATGTTATTAATTGTGATAATTATTATAATTATGATTATTTATAAGGATTCAAAAAAGAATGTTCCTAAAAATAATTCCATCTAGAATGCTTTGTTTATATCTATCATACTCTTCAAACTATTATTTTGTTGAAATAATTATAAGAATGCGATTATTTCCTAAAATTCCAAAAATAAAGAAATTAGGCAACTTTAAAATGATTTCATTTTTATTTGAATTCAACAATTACTAATAAACATTCAATGCTTTATTAATCAAATCAGGATCAATATTTTTAATTAAAAAGAGAGAGGATACTTTAATGGAGTAATTGGATAAATTTGAATAAATATAAGTATCATGATCATCAATTCTCTAATTATTACTGACCTGAACCTCTAATTAACTAGAAATAAACTGCTAATTTGTGAGAAGGACTTACTAAATTTCGAATAAATTATTTTGTTAAATGCACTATGCATCCTCATAAAAAAGTATAACCATCAAATGTTTGACATACAAAATTACAATATAATTGCAATTTAATTGTTTATTATCGTCATCTATGAAGAACATTCTTTAGAAATATGAGTGATCTAGCAAATAAAAACTTAAAGCATCTTCTTATGCCTGCTCTTCAAAGTAAGGAATCCGTTTCAATAATTAGAACCAAATATTCTTCTGAGTCAATTCAGGGTGTTGATCAGATAATAAAAATTTCTTGAACAGTTTCTAATCTCCAGCACTGAAAGAACTATTGCTTTCATAAAAATAATCGTAAATTTATTGAACTCTTTCCATTTTCATGCTTGAATTTACGTATAGACTATTATATAATATCAAATGATCCTTTATGTTCTTGTCTAATTCTTTTATCAGGTTAATTAGTTAATTTATTAATAAACTACTATCTTAAGTCAAAGGAGCAAAATTTATTCCTCAAAATTGGAATTTTTGTAAATTTGTATAATATCGATCATTTTTTTTTTCCCCATAAAAAATTTCGTAGTTGTTCAAAAAATTAGTCAGTCTTTAACTTATCAGGTTACTTTTTAAAGGTCCTTCACTTTCATTTACATCTATTTCGTTCTCTGCTAGATTTCCGTATATTAATCTAAAAGTATTTATGAAATGTTTAAAAAATTGTTCTAATAGATATCTGTCTTGGTATATTTTTTATTACTCATTTTATTTATAAATTTGGTATAATTCAAAATCTTAATTTATTATTTTCTTATCATTTTGTATTTGCTTTGGTTGAAATTTTATTAATAAATCTAAATAAAAATTTTCTTAAAAAATTCCAGTAATTTAAACAAATAATCCATTATATATAATCTAAATGTCATTAAATTCATTAAATAATAATTAATTATTTTCTTACTAACTTTGTTTTAAAGATTAATAAAAAGAAAGGTTGCCTTCAATTAATCCGACAACATTTCTTTATTAATGTTTTATTTCCTCCAAAGGGTAAAAGTAAACTAACTTGGCATCTTAATAATGGTTTTCTTCAGGCTTATAAATTTATTTTGAAGGAATCAAATTTGGGTTGAAAAGAACAGCCTAAATAATTTGAAAGTCATTACTTTGGAATTGCATTTTATCCATTTTATAGATAAATATATTTAATAATTATGTATAAAAAATATATAATATTTCAAATTAATAAAGTATTAATATTTTTTTAATAATATTAAAATAAACTAATTTTTTTAAATAAAATGAGTTAATAATAAATCGGAGCTATTAAAATTAAAGATGGTCTTTTTATGGGAGATGAATTTAGTGCAAAAGTAAATTAATAAATTTTATTAATAGGACTTTGAATTTATAATGATGAACAGAATATCTAAAGTCATTAATTGTGCTTCTAAACAAATAGAAAACATTTTTGATAGATAAGGTATCATTTATTTATCTTTTCCTTGGTAAGAACATGAAAATAATGTAAATATTAATTTAATAAAAATTTAATCCTATATAACATATTAAATTAATATGGTCAAATATCAAGAATATAATTATGATAATTAGTTTAATAAGTATAAAAATATTTAATAATATAATAAATATGCTTAATTATATAAAATATAAACTAATTTTTATTAAATAATTTAAATTTATGTTAATTTTAGTTTATTACAGATTATAACAGGACTATTAATAAAATATTCACATTTATTGATTCTAGTATAAATAATGGAGAACAAGTACTAGTTCATTCGATAAGAAACTAAAATAGAAGTTGTTTTTTAATTTGCGTTTATTTAATGAAAAAATTCAAATGGTCTTTATACAAAACATTAGAATTTATGCATTTTAGAAAATAAGATATGGATATAAAAATAAATATCTATAATTAACTTTAAAATTATGAAAACAAGTTTTTTAAATCAAATAATATTAAATTATCTGTTAAATGGGATAATTCTTAACTGATTTATAATTTAAATTAAGATAATGAAGAGTTACTGCTTGTTAATACTTATCTTAATAGTTTAATTAAAATTAATGATTCAAAAGAATAATATGAAAATAATCCTAATTATAATACTGATTTTGATAAAAATAATAAAAATAATAATTAAATTGATCCTTGAATCTAAAACAACAAAATTACTTGGCCGGATTAAAATTATGATTAAAATTCTTAGCTGAATAAAAACGTTAATTTATTATAGAAAACTATTATATACCAGTCTTAATAACCTGTAGCAAAAGTAAAATATTTTTATAAATGATTTAGAATTTTGAACTTTAAATGTAAAAATAATAGTTATAATAAAAGAATATCTAAATTTAAAAACTCAATAACTTTTTGCTGGATTCAAAAGCATTAAATAAACATTAATAATTAAATAAAAAATAAACTAGTTTTACAAATTTATCAGACAACTTGTCTTAAATAAGTGATAATAATATAACTAATAGCAAATTAAATATAAATTAAGATCAAAAATAAATATATAAATAAAATTAATAAAAAAATTGAATAAATTAGTAGCAATCTATTAATAATAATAAAAAAACTATAAGAAATATATGAAATTTATAATAAGAAAAAGTTGTCGATATTTAATAATAGGAAAATTAGGATAGTTCTAACAACAATGACAGAAATATTAAATAAAATATTAATATAAATAATAATATTAATATTAACATCAATACAAATGATATAGTAAACTAAACATAAAATTAGAACAATTATAATCAAAGTATCTAATTCATAAAATAAAAAGTATTAAATGAGTAATTTATTTTTAATTAATTAGGTTTTAAGATTTAAAGAATATTTATATTTTTGACTAAAATAATAAAAATTAGACAATTGAAAGTATACTTAATTTAGATGAAAATAAATACAAATAAAATAATTATTTGCAACAAAATTAATCAAATAAATTTTATGTGTAATATTTTTTATGATATATAAATATAGTTAAAATATATATATAATTAAAATATAAAAAAATAATTATTATTAAGTCCAAAATATTAAAATGTTCAAAAAACAAACACAAGAGATACTAGTGATAATTTAGTAAATAAAAGGTAAAATAATAAATAAATTTATAAATAAATAGGAAGTTGATAATTCAGAATAACAGTCAAAGCAATTTTAATGAACTTAATAATCTAATGAAACACCCTATTAAAAATTCAAAAAAAGTTTTAAGTTAAACTCTTTCTAATCCAAGCATTAATGATAGTTTGACAAAAATTTAATTAAAAATGAATAACAGCAATTCTAATATATAAGTAAATTCTAACGTTTTAAATAACATAAAATGAAAAATTTAAATAACAGGTCATAATCCTGATTCTTTAAATCTTAAGACAATTCAGAATTAAAAATCATAATTTTAAAACTAATAATAGCAATAATTCTAGTAATAATTATAGAATCAAGCTTAATTTTAACCTAATTTTAGACCTTCTACTGCACCATAAGCCTGTAAATAATATATTAATATATTAATTTAATAAATAAGTATATTATATATTAATTAGAGGATTTTAAACAAACAATAATGAATCTATTAAATTTACAAAAAAATTAATAAAACCAAATTATAAACACTTAATAAATCTAATTAAATAAAAAGAATAATTTGGTAAAAAAAAGAAATAATACTCCTTAAATAGAATTAAAAAAAAAAACAATTAATTTTAAGTGAAATTTTTTATATATATTGATATAAATAAAAAAGTGATTTTTAAAAAAATAAAAATATTTATTATATAATAAAATATATAAAAATATATAATTTAACTTGGAATGATATCTGAGAATTTAACATTCATTCAAGGAAATAGCGATATTCTAACAAAATTTGAACACACAAGTAAATTATTAGGTAAAGGAAATAATCCAGTATGGGAAGCTAATGAGAAATAAAATGGACAAAAATATGCATTAAAAATAATGAATTTAAACAATAATGAACTTGATAATTTCAAACATGAAATATAATTACTAGAAAAAACAAAAAATCATCCAAATCGATACATAATATCTTACATGGGCTATTGCATTGCGGAAGAAAAATAACAAACTCCAAACCTATACAACTCCAACTCAGGTTAAATTAAAGGTTACATTTTGATGGAAAAGGGCTTCACAACTCTAGAAAACTATATACAAAAGAAAATAAACGACAATTAGTTAAAAAAAACTAATGAACAATTCGACGAACAGACAATCATCCGATTCATCAACTAAATGATCGAAGCCCATTGTCACCTCCAATAAATCAATATTGCTCACAGAGACATCAAACCTTCTAACATAATTTTGACTGGAAATGATGATTGTTTTGATTTTAAAGTATGTGATGTAGGAGAAGGCACTCACAGTATAAATAATACCAAAACTAGAACTATTGTTGGAACTAATAATTATCTTTCTCCTGAAATGTTTTAGAGTATTTAGAGTGATCATTAAGTCAGTAAGTATAATCCTTATAAAAGCGATGTTTTTGCATTTGCTCTTGTTTTGCTTTATTTAACTACTTTCTAGAAAATCAGATATGTAGATAGATAGAATATGAGTTTATAATCTTATTTTAATAAGTTGGATTAATTATAATTGTTGGCTATTAATAATTATCCCTCTCTTGATTTCTTATAGTAGTTTTTTAAGTTTATGCTATAGTAGAATGAGGCCTAGAGAGCTGAATTTTTAGATCTTTAGGCATTTTTGGAATAAAAAAAGTTTTATTAAATGCATGTATTTTTATCTTTTTATAATATTATTTAGGTTTTCAAGGATAAAATCATACAGCAGGAGTCTTTCATTAAAATATAATAGAGCGAAGGAGCTTAAGCTCTTAAAAATATTATTGATATGTAGCTTCTTGATAAATAAAAGATTTATTAAATTGACATTAATTTGAAATAGTAATTATTAAATATATTAAAAATAATAAAACTATTAATGATAAAAATAATTATTAAAAAAAATAATTTTTTAACCAATATATAATAACACTATAAATTAATTATAAAATCTAATTTAGATTGATATAAATTTAAATAAATAAATAGTAATCAGCTAAATAAAACTGATTTGTTAAATAATTTCGGAAATTCTTTAAAAAATTTAACAAACTTAAAAGAATTAAAACTAAATTTTGAATTAAATGATTTAAGCATAATTCACTTGGAAAAAATATTCTTAAATGTAAAAGATTTAAATAAACTAGAAAAACTAGAACTTTAATTATGGAAGTACAATATAAATAATAAAAAATAGTAATATGATAAAAGACGAAGGAATGAAGTAATTAATGACGAATGTATTAGATCAAAAGAACTTAAAAGAACTAATCCTAAACGTATCAGTGAATGGAATTAACGATAAAAGTTTCTTAGATTTCGAAAAAGAGTAACCTCAAGAAAAAGCGAAACTTCAATTAACAAAATTAGTTCTAGACATTTCAATGAACAGTATCCAAGGTATCGAGAAAGGCCGTGCTCTTTGCATCATGTCTTCAGAACTTTAAAGGATAACTCTTCTTTAAGATCTAGAATTGAATTTTGAAGGTAACAAGATCAAGGCTTAGGGCGTAAAATACCTCATGTAAGGAATACTTACCCTTAATTAAATTAAGACACTCTCTTTAAATTTTGCTAATAATGATATCCAAGACACTGGACTTTATTAAATCACAGACTATATAAATGAGAAAGGCAGTTAATTAGAAGTACTTTATCTCAATCTCGCCAGCAATTCCCTTTCAGATAAGTCTATTAAGGAATTATCCAAATGCATGCACAATCTCCATATTCTTAATACCTTTACTCTTTATATCAATCATAATTCCTTTGGTAGTGCTAACTTCGATCATCTATCCAAATCCTTTGAGAATCTTAAGACTCTCACTTCTTTCTCGCTAAATGTCAGTCATTAAGACATTAATGATGAGAATATCAAACAGTTTTCACTTTCTTTATAGACTCTTACTAATCTTAATTATCTTAAGTTGTTACTCGATAGAGTCAATATTGAAAATAAGTCTGCTAAGTATTTCTCTTTTGCTATTTCCAAGTTAGTTAATATAAACAATCTTAATTTGTCATTGAATTCTATTAAGAAAATTAATACTGAATCCCTCACCTTTATTGCTCTTTCCCTTAATCCTCTTTCTTAATTATAAGAACTTAGTATTTCTATCATTGGGTATTATAATACATATCATATTTATCACCATTTAACTATTATTATAAAATCTTAAGAGTTCCTATCAAAATCGAATCTTTTAAACAACTCTCATATTCATTTGAAAAGATTTAATAATTAAAATAACTTAATTTCTAATTATAAGAGTAATTTATATTATACATTTTTAGATGTTAAATAGATGGAATAACTGCTTAAAATTTATTCAGCTCTTTTAAAATACTTAATAATATGAAAGGATTCAATATTGATCTAAAAAATAATCTTATTTCTGAAAAAGATATAGAAATTATTAACAAAGAGTATTTACAATACTAATTTTAAAATAACCAAAATTTTTCAGTCAAATTTTGATAAAAAAATTTGTTTATTGATAATAAAAATATAAAAATAATCATGAGTAATTTTCAGTTTTCATATGTAAAATTCCAAATTCATCATTTTACTCTTCTGTCCTTTCATATATTTCAACAACCTAATTATAAAATAATAAATATATTTAAAATAAATATAATTAAATATAATTTAATAAATAAAATTAAATTTAATATATTGTTAAATTTAAATTCAATTTTATTATTCTTATTTTAACATTAAATAATCATATATTAAAAAAATTAATTAATTGATTTTATATTTTTGTTAAAAAACCCTTTATTAAATAAATCATATTTATTATTAATATAAAATTAATTTATGTAATATTATAATAATTTTCAAATTATTACAAATATAAAAAAATGAGATTAATAAAATTGAATCATCATATATTATTTAATGAATTTTAAATTTGAATATATCAAATATGTATTATTAATTTACGATTCTAGGATCATGATCAGGGTAAAAAGGATTCTGAATAAAACTATTATCAAGAGGATCATCGATAATAAGAGTAAAACTTCTTTATAAAGCCTTAAGATCTTCCAAGCCTTTGAAGAACTTTGCAAACTCCTATTTATAAGTTCCTTCAATACTATCCCCACACATAAAAGGGTTATTTTCCTTAAGATGACTAGATATCTTTTCCAATATACCTTCAACTGTAGTAAATAATCCCCCCAAAGTACCATACTCTAATTCCAACTCAAGTTCAGGAATGCACAAATAAGCACTATCACTTTTAAATAAATCTCGTTTTAAATCATCGTCACTTTCAACTTTTAAAGTTATTTTACGACCCTTTGCTGATAAGGCACCTCCAGTCTTTACTTCTGTAGAGTGAGCTCCACAATTTTCACAAAGAAAACTCATTATTATTATCTCTTTGAAGTAAGGGATTGAGGAACTGCACATTTTGCAGCTGCCCATCTAGAGGCAACAGTGGCATTATAGTTCAAAGTTTAATGATTCTCCCTTTACGTCTTCGGTTAAAGGTTTATTGAAGTCAAATCTGTGAGCCAAATTTTATTCTATTCTATTATATATATAGATATTAAAGTTTTATGATGATATTAAAATGATATATAATATATTACCTCTCCTTCTCATCATTCTCCTGATTTTAATCCTTATCATCCTACTCAGGATAGAATCCCATCTTATGGTTCATTGCCATAGTCCTAGTAAACTTAATCTTTTTCATTTAAGGATCATCACTAGGAGCATAAGGATTCTTAACAAAACTATTGCCACTAGGATCCTCCAACTCCAAAGTAAGTGGAAACCTATTTCCTTCTAAATAACTTTTCAGATTTTCAAGAAACTTATCAATTTTTTCTGCATTAACAGTATCCATTAACCTCCTTTAATCCTGACCCTCAATCATTCCATCATAAGCCTTCCTTAATAAACCTTCAATTGTATTAATAGAACCCTTATTACAAGGGATTTCAAGTTCTAATTCTAAAAACTTAATATTTGCATGTTCTGAAAATATTATATCTCTATCTAGATCTGATCTTCTTATCATTTTTAGGATATATTTATAACCGTATGGAGAAAGTTCTCCTGCTGGTTGGATTTCGCTGTTTTTGTATCCACATTCTTCACATTGGAATGAAGAGATTAATACTTCTTTAAAATATGGAATTTTTGTTAACATCAATCTTGTTTCTCCATTTTAATGACAGTTCATGCAAAGTGATTCTATTACATTTACTACAGTATTTTCATTTATATTCTAAATTAAGTTTTCATTTTATATTTCCTCTTATTTCTCCATTTATATTCTTTATTTTATATTTTTATATTCTTTTTAATTATTATTAATTGTCATCATATCATTTATGCAAATATATATTAATATTTATTCTTTTATAATTTATTAGTAATTTTTTCATTTAAAATTAATTATGCTCAGTAAATTAACGATAAAATATTAATGAAAGCTTACTAAAGTTTAAAAAAAATCCTAAACATTGAAAATAAATAACTAAAAGTTGAAGATTAAATAGTTATAGGTCTGATTACAATTAAGGTTCTACAAATATTAATAATTAAAAAAGAGGAAAATGAGTAGAAATAATAATAGTAAAAAGAATAGAAATAATGTGATAATAATGTCGAATTAAAAGATAAAACATGTAGAATATGTTACTGCAATCAAGAAAAAAAAGAGAACATTTTGCTAAGCATATGCAAATGTGAAGGCAGTTTAAAGTATGTGCACATCGAATGCATGAGACGATGGGTGTTGGAAAAGCAAAAGATAAAAAAAATAGGCTCAAATAAAGTGCTTTACTGGGAAAAATCCTACTGCGAAATCTGTATGAGCGAATTAGAATTCATTTAAAGAAAAAATGAAAAGGACTATTACCTTCACGATATAGAAGAATTCTGTAAAAATTCCCTTCTAATTCTTTAAGCTAAGCACAGAGATATTATCAATAGTTAGGCTATTTTCATCATCAGATTATAAGATAATTAGATAATTAAACTTGTATTATTTAATTTTTATTTTTTAGGGTAAAGGAAAGCATAATGATATTAGGATTATTAGTGATGAAATACGGGACAATCATAGTTATTTACATCTCTAAAATTCTAAGCTCTATTTCAATAAGATCTTCTAATGATTTTATTAATTAATATTCTTTTATTATCTCATTATCTTATTTCTTTTATCATCAATTATATTTGTTATAAGTATTATATTTATTATATTATCATATTTATTTTTATCATCATAATTTTATAATAATCATATTTATCCTAATCGATACTCGTTAGCTAAGACCTCGTTAATTCCTAAAGCTTGCTCATTTTCAATATCATTTTAACTCTAAATTGATCCATCAAATTATTCCTCATATTAGTTTTATAATAACTTTTCTTGAGAATAGTTTTCTGCTTCAATTAAATGTTCTGCTTCTTCTATTTAATTATCCATTTTTCTATATTCATTATTACTTTCATTAGCATAGTTTTATTTAAATTTTTATAATCTTTCTTTTAATCTTTATTAGTTTTTAATTTTGTTTTTATTTTTTAAGTGTTTATTATTTAAACTTAAAGTTGTCAAAATTATTAATAAAAAATATTGAAATATTAACTTCATATATTTATTTTTTATATTCCAATTAATATTATAAAATTAGTTAAAATTTAAAAAATTCAATGTTTTTCGATGAAAAATTAACCAGACTATTAGATTCGGGATTTTATTTTTTTTTTATCATAACTTAATTATTCTTTTCTATTTATTTGTTTTATTATATGTTAACTAATGGAAAACATATGTAATTAATTATTAAAAAAAAAAAGAAATAAAAATAAAGATAAAGATATTTTAAATTATGAAATAACATTGACAATTTTTTATTCATTAGATATTTTACTGAGACTTTTGTTATAGCGAAAAAAATATTTTAAAAATTTTTATAATACAATAGATTTATTTTGTTATTTTTTTGTTTTGCTTTTTTTCTGGCATTACTCTAAGTTTTTAGATAAAACTTAATTTACAGTGGAAATGAGTGAAGAAGAATTTATGCCTTTTGGCCTTTTAATACTTAGATATTTTATACTTTTTATAAGAGTTATAACTGTTTACTTAAGATCCAAATAATTAAATAAAATGCATAGGAATAAATTTGAATTTGATAAAAACTCAAATTTGTTTGAATAAGATGAATAAGAAAAAATAACTTTAATGAGATGATAATTATTAAAATTATATTATATTTTGTATTAACTATATTCATTATCATTCTTTTATATTACCTTATTTCCAGTTCCTTTTATGGGTTTCTAATCTTATTTTTAAATTATGATTATCATTAAATTCAAGCGGATTTATTTATTAGTATAACTTATTTATAGTTTTTATGCATTATTTTTATATTTATTATTATAAAAATTCCAAATCTTAAAATGTTTACTTAAATTTTTTTTATTTTAATAAAGATATTTTTTTTTTATAAATTTAATTAATTTCTTAATTTTATCCTAATTATAAATATTTAAATATTATTACTTTATTCTATTATATAATTTAAATTTTAATCATTTTATTATTTATTATGTAATGTTATATCTATTATTTTACATATTTAATTTTTTATGATATTAAAAAAGAAACTTTTTAATTTATTTAAATTATCATTAATTAAAGAATTATCAATAATTTATCTTAATTAAAATAATTAATAAATTTACCTTTTAATAAAAGAAAATTAAATATTTAATTAATCTTAATTTTCTATTATAGCATATGTAATATCTTTTTTTGGCCAAATCTGATTAATTTAATCACTAACTAATTATTTTTATATTAATAAATTTTCTATTAAATTTTATTGTTTTAAATTATAATTAGTTTATTATTATTCTAAATTCTATTCTTCAAAATTTTATCTTCTATAATTTTATTTATTCTTTTTATCACTTAAATTTTTTTCTATATTTTTTTAAATACTTAAATTTTAACTGCTTTCAATTAAATTACTAGAATATTATTCACTATTTATTACATTTAATTCTTTTTTAAAACTATTCTTATTATTACTTGATTAATCTGATAATTCTATACTAATTTTTTTATTGATATTTTTTTCCTTTTATGATTATAAATCTTTAGGAACTAATGAAGTTAAAGATTATTAAATTTTTCGTATTCTGCTAAATTCATTTTATAATTATTTGATTGTGGTTTCATTTTTTTTATCCTATTATCTTTATTTTTTGTTTTTATCTTCAATATATGCTAAAATTTTAAATTATAAATATTTTTTATAAAAATTTTTATAATTAAAAAAACAAATATTTATAATATA
>Ga0315908_10002716_pt1 | contig 12863 bp, 12 predicted proteins | sample LakEriMetagenome_12_FD_203520 | JGI IMG/M metagenome (GOLD analysis project Ga0315908, IMG submission 203520) | Freshwater fungal communities from buoy surface, Lake Erie, Ohio, United States - Buoy 4 MA124 | ecosystem: Environmental > Aquatic > Freshwater > Lake > Lake biofilm | place: USA...
AGAACATGGCATTGAATCTGATCATGAATGACGCTCGCGAAGAGCTGAAGCCCCGGATTACGGTGTTTGGCGTCGGCGGGGCAGGGGGCAATGCGGTCAACAATATGATTGACCAGCAGCTTGAGGGTGTCGAATTCGTGGTGGCGAACACCGATGCGCAGGCGCTGCAGCAGTCCAAGGCCGCCGCACGCATCCAGATGGGTGTCAAAGCGACCGAGGGTCTGGGCGCTGGGGCCCGCCCGACGGTTGGTGCCGCCGCCGCCGAAGAAACCATCGAGGAAATCGTCGATCATCTGGCTGGCGCGCACATGTGCTTTATCACCGCCGGGATGGGTGGTGGGACGGGCACAGGCGCCGCTCCGATCATCGCGCAGGCCGCGCGTGAGCTGGGTGTGCTGACCGTTGGCGTCGTGACTAAGCCCTTCCAGTTTGAAGGCAACAAGCGGATGCGTCAGGCCGAAGAGGGCATTGCCGCCCTGCAAAAGGTTGTCGACACGCTGATCATCATTCCGAACCAGAACCTGTTCCGTCTGGCCAACGAGCGCACCACCTTTACCGAAGCCTTCGCAATGGCCGATGACGTGCTCTATCAGGGCGTCAAGGGTGTGACCGATCTGATGGTTCGCCCCGGCCTCATCAACCTTGACTTCGCTGACGTGCGCTCGGTGATGGACGAGATGGGCAAGGCGATGATGGGCACCGGCGAGGCCTCGGGCGAAGATCGCGCTGTGCAGGCGGCTGAGAAGGCGATTGCCAACCCGCTGTTGGACGAAATCAGCCTGAACGGCGCCAAGGGTGTGTTGATCAACATCACCGGCGGCTATGACCTGACGCTGTTTGAACTGGACGAGGCGGCGAACATCATCCGCGAAAAAGTCGATCCCGATGCGAATATCATCGTGGGCTCGACGCTTGACACCAGCATGGAAGGGTCGATCCGGGTCTCGGTTGTGGCCACGGGCATCGACGTTATGCAAGCCAAGTCGGAAACGCCGCTGACCCGTCGTCCGATGGGTGCGCCGCTTCCGGCCAGCTTTGCTGCCCCCGCGGCTGCCCCACTCGCCGACACCCGGCGCGAGGCACCGATGCCTTTGACCATGGCTCCAGTTGCGGCTGCCGCACCGGCACCGCAACCCGAAGTGGCACCTGAGCCGTCGTTGTTCGACCGGTCGCATGAGCCTGAAACCTATGCGGCGGAACCGGAGGACATGATCGACAACGATCTGCCGCCCCCGGCCTATCGCCCCCAAGCCGCTGCGCCCCGGTCCTATGGCAGTGCCGCCCTTGATGCCGACGCTGCAAGCTTTGTCGCACCGAGCGCCCGTGCACCCGGTGCGCCGTCGCCCGAGGCGATTGCCCGTCTGCAAGCGGCCTTGTCCAAGGGCCAGCAGCCTGCCCGTGGTCCCGTTGCCCAGGCACAGCCCGCACGGAACGCGGCACCTGCCGCCAAACCCGCCGAAAGCCGTCCGCGCTTTGGGATCGGTGGCCTGATCAGCCGCATGGCAGGTGGTGGCCAGTCTGAGCCGCAAGAACGTGCCTCGGCAGGCCGCGCCCAACCGCCCGTCACTGCCTATGACGACGAGCAAGAGCATTCCTCCGACAATGACCGCATCGAAATTCCGGCTTTCCTGCGGCGCCAAGCAAACTGAGTCGGTTTCAAACTGTGTTACAAAGCCCGGTGTAAGCCGGGCTTTTTCTTTTGAATCAACGCCTTGAGTGGCGCGTGCTCTGTCATAAACCGTCACAAACTGTGAATTGAGATATGGGGCCTACCCGCTTAGGTAAAACTTGACGCAACGGGGCTCTATCGACCCCGCGTGCTATGGAGTCGGTCCAGGTGCAAAACACGTTGATCCGTTCGGTTACCTTCACAGGCGTTGGCCTGCATTCGGGTGCGCCGGTGACGATGACGGTGCATCCTGCCGCAGAAGATCACGGGATCTGCTTTCGTCGTACTGACGTCGTGACCGGCGATGCGCAGGTTCCCGCTCAGTGGGATGCGGTGGTGCCCTCGCGCCTGTGTACCCTCGTGGCCAATGCCGCCGGGGTTTCGGTCTCAACCATCGAGCATATCATGGCCGCGCTGGCTGGTTCTGCCATCCATAACGCGCTGATCGACATTGATGGTCCCGAAGTTCCGATCCTTGACGGCTCTGCCGCCCCTTTTGTCTCTGGTTTTCTTGACGCGGGCATCGTGGCGCAAGGCGCGCCGGTGCGCGCGATTCGTGTGCTTAAGGCAATTGAAGTCCGTGAGGGCGAGGCCGTTGCACGGCTGGAGCCGTCTGACATGCTGGAAATCGCCTTTCAGATCGACTTTGCCGAGGCGGCGATTGGCCGGCAGGACAAGGTTCTGAACATGGCCAATGGCGCCTTCGTGCGTGAATTGTCCGACAGCCGCACCTTCTGCCGCAATGCCGAAGTGGTGGCGATGCGCGAACGTGGGCTGGCCTTGGGTGGCACGCTGGAAAACGCAGTCGTGTTTGAAGGCGATAAGGTCCTGTCGCCCGGCGGTCTGCGCTATGCCGATGAGCCGGTGCGCCACAAGATGCTGGATGCCTTGGGGGATCTGGCACTCGCAGGGGGGCCGATCTTGGGCCGCTATACCGGTATTCGCGCGGGTCACGCCCTGACCAACCGGCTGTTGCGCGCCCTTTTCGCCGATCCGAGCGCATGGCGCGCGCAGGATTGTGTGGGCCTTGCCAGCGGCAAATTGCCCGGCGTCGGCGTGCATCGGGGCGATCTGCCGCTTTCGGCCTGAAAATCAATGCATCGGGGTGGTGAAAGCCGTTTTGCGCCTTGGATTTTTCTGTGCTACGAGGATCGGTGAATGCTGCGCTTCCGCTTGATCTAGCGGTGTCGCACAGGGTGAGCACAGGATATTCGGAAGATGGCAGGCAATTTCTTCACAGCGGTGCGGCGGGGGATGTGCGTGGCGCTTCTGGCCGGGTCGCTTGGGGCCTGTGCAGGGGGATTGGGCGGAAATAAAGAAGCGCCGCTTGACGAACTGCCGCCCGAAGAGATTTACAAACGCGGTGAACTGACGTTGGAAACCGCGCGCAAGCCGGGCGACAGCTTGCGCTATTTCGCCGAAGTGGAGCGGCTTTATCCCTATACGGAATGGGCGAAGCGCGGTCTGATTATGCAGGCCTTTGTGCTGCACAAATCCAAAGAATACGAAGAGGCGCGCGTCGCCGCGCAGCGCTATCTCGACTTCTATCCCGGCGATGAAGATGCGGCCTATGCCCAGTATCTTATGGCGCTGTCCTATTACGACGAGATTGACGAGGTTGGCCGCGATCAAGGTCTGACCTTCCAGGCGTTGCAGTCGCTGCGCGTGGTGATCGAGCAATACCCGGACAGCGAATATGCCAAGTCGGCGATGATGAAATTCGATCTGGCCTTCGACCATCTGGCTGGCAAGGAAATGGAGATCGGGCGCTACTACCTGAAGCGCAAGAATTACCCGGCTGCCATCAACCGGTTCAAAGTTGTGGTGCAGGATTTCCAGACCACGACCCACACCGCCGAAGCGCTGCACCGGTTGGTTGAGGCCTATCTTGCGCTTGGCTTCGCCGATGAGGCGCAGACTGCGGCCGCGATCCTTGGTTACAATTACCAGTCTAGCCCGTTTTATGAGGACAGCTTCCGTCTGCTGAAAGGTCAGGGCCTTGCGCCCGAGGCGAAAGGCAGCAACTGGCTGTCCACGATCTATCGTCAGATGATCAAGGGCGAATGGTTGTAAGCAAGAGGGGCGGAGTGCCGCGCCGACGGGGCCCAAATGCTGCGCACGCTTGAAATTCGTGATGTGCTGATCATCGATCGGCTCTCTCTGGCCTTAGGGCCGGGGCTGAATGTGCTGACCGGTGAAACCGGGGCGGGCAAGTCGATCTTGCTGGATGCCTTGGGTTTTGTGCTGGGTTGGCGGGGTCGGGCGGATCTGGTGCGCGCAGGGGCGGCGCAGGGTGAGGTTGTGGCGGTCTTTGATCTGGACGCGCTTCATCCGGCCCATGCGGTTCTGGCCGAGGCGGGGATCGAGGCCGAGGAGGGTGAGTTAATCTTGCGCCGCATCAACACGGCGGACGGGCGCAAGACGGCTTGGGTCAACGACCGTCGGGTTAGCGGCGAAGTGCTGCGCGATCTGTCGGATGCGCTGGTGGAACTGCATGGCCAGCATGATGACCGGGGTCTCTTGAACCCGCGTGGGCATCGGCAGCTGCTGGATGCCTTCGCCGGGCTGGATCTGGCCGGTATGCGCGCGACTTGGCGCGCGCGGGCCGAGGCGCGGACAGCACTTCAAGCGGCGCAAAGCGCGCTGGAGCGGGCGCAGGTGGAAGAAGAATATCTGCGCCATGCCGTGGAGGAGTTGGACAAGCTGAACCCTGAACCGGGCGAGGAGGCGACGCTGGATGCCCGTCGCCGCCTGATGCAGGGGGCCGAGCGGATCCGTGCCGATATCGTCCGCGCCCATGGCGCCTTGTCTGACGGGGCCGAGGGCGCCATGCGCGATGCGCTGCGCTGGATGGAGGGCGCGTCGGACCGGGCCGAGGGGCGGCTTGACGGTGCGCTTGGGGCGCTGAACCGGGCCTTGATCGAACTGGGCGACGCGGTGGGCGGGGTTGAGGAGACGCTGCGCAGTCTGGATTTCAACCCGGCCGAGTTGGAGGCGCTGGAGGAGCGGCTGTTTGCCATCCGGGCGCTGGCGCGCAAGCACGGCGTCTTGCCCGATGATCTGGGCGGTTTTGCCGAGGGCTTACGCGGACGGCTGGCCGCCATTGATGGTGGGGCGGCGGGTTTGGCGCGGCTGCATGAGGCGGTGACCAAAGCCGATGCGGCCTATCTGCGCGAGGCGGCGGCCCTTACGCTGGCACGGCGGGCAGCGGCCAAGCGGCTGGATCTGGCCATGGCGAGCGAACTTGCGCCGCTGAAGATGGAACGCGCGGTCTTTACCACCGAGATGACCTTGGCCGAGGCGGGGCCTGATGGGGTGGACAGCGTGACCTTTACCGTGGCCACCAACCCCGGCGCGCCAGCGGGGCCCTTGAACCGCATTGCCTCGGGTGGGGAACTCAGCCGGTTCCTCTTGGCCTTGAAGGTCTGTCTGATGGGCGACAGCCCCGGCATGACGATGATTTTTGACGAGATTGACCGCGGCGTTGGCGGGGCCACGGCGGATGCGGTGGGCCGACGCCTGAAATCGCTGTCAGACCGCGCGCAGGTGCTGGTGGTGACCCATAGCCCGCAGGTGGCCGCCAAGGGGGCGCATCACTGGCAGGTGTCGAAGCGGGTGGAAAACGGCGCGACGCTGTCCAGCGTGGTAACCTTGTCTGCTGATGAGCGGGTCGAGGAAATCGCCCGGATGCTGGCGGGTGATACGGTGACCCAAGCCGCACGTGAGGCGGCACGGGCGCTTCTTGGCTAACGCCTCGCGCGCCTTCGGCTGCTCGTCGTCGTGCTACGACGTCGACTAGGATTGTCAGGCCAAAACAGTGAAGGTCAGGCTGATCGCGCGCCAGTTCAGCCCGTCTGATTGCAAAACGGCAATCAGCATTGCGCCAAACCGTGGCATTTCCTCGCCAGTTTCCTCAATTGCCCCGGTGACCACGTAACGCTGGCGCAACAGTGCGACATCGGGTCCAAGCGGCACGACAGTGCCCTTGCCCGTCACGAGCCGGGCGCGGACGAAGATGCCGGTTGCCTCGGCCTCAAACGCTTGGCGCGCGGCCTCGCGTCCCTCAGCCCAGATGCCGGTCAGCGTGTGCGCTGTGCCATCCTCGGTCATCAGTTCGGCCATGGACTTGGCGTCGCGGTCGCCAAAGGCATAGGCAAAGGCGCGAGAGAAATCGTCAGGGGTCATGAGCCCACCTTGGGTTGCGGCACCAGCTTGCCGGGGTTCATCAGGTTCTTCGGGTCAAGGGCGCGTTTGATCTGGCCCATCACCGCCCAAGCGGTCCCATGTTCGGCTTCCATGAGCGGCAGTTTGCCCATCCCCACCCCATGCTCGCCGGTGATGGTGCCGCCCAAGCCCAAGGCGCGTTCGGCCATGCGGGTGGCAAGTTCCTTGGCGGTGGCGGTTTCCTGCGGATCGGTGGGGTTGATCAGCAAGATGGCGTGAAAGTTTCCATCGCCCACATGGCCAAGGATCGGGCCGGGCAGGCCGCTTTGGGCAATGTCGGCGCGGGTTTCCTCGACCGCTTGGGCAAGGGCCGAAATCGGCACGCAGACATCGGTGACCACAGCCGTCGCGCCCGGCCGGCTGGCCAAAATGGCGCGATAAGCGTCGTGGCGCATCTTCCACAACCGGCTGCGGTCCTCGGTGGCCTTGGCCCAGAGAAAGCCGGTGCAGCCGTAACTGGCGGCGATGGCGCCAAAGCGTTGGGCCTGTTCGGCCACACCTTCGGGCGAGCCGTGGAATTCCACCAAAAGCTGCGGGCACAAGGGCAGTTCGGTGCCAGAAAACGCGTTGCAGGCGGCGACGGTTGCGGGATCTAGAAACTCGATCCGCGCCATGGGCAGGCCGGTCTGGATCGTGGCAATGACGCAATCGACGGCAGCGGCCATATCGGCAAAGCCGCAACTCGCGGCCGAAGTCGCCTCGGGCTGGCCGTGCAGGCGCAATGTGAGCTCGGTGATGAGGCCCAACGTGCCCTCGGCCCCGACGAAGAGCGCGGTCAGGTCATAGCCGGCAGAGGATTTTGGCGCGGCGGTGCCGGTGCGGATGACCTCGCCCCCGGCCAGAACCACCTCAAGCCCCAGAACCGCGTCGCGCATCGTGCCATAACGCACGGCCGTGGTGCCGCTGGCGCGGGTGGAGGCCATGCCGCCAAGGCTGGCATCGGCACCGGGATCGACAGGGAAGAACAGCCCGGTGTCGCGCAGAGCGTGGTTCAGCGCCAAGCGCGTCAGGCCGGGTTGCACGGTGCAGAGCATATCCTCGGGATGCACGGAGATGACGCGGTTCATGTCGCGGAAATCGACAGTGACCCCGCCCTTGACCGCCAGCGCATGCCCTTCGAGCGAAGTGCCTGCGCCCCAGGCCACGAGGGGCACGCCGTGCTGGGCGCAGAGTGCGGCAATCTGCGCCACCTCGGCGGTGCAGGTCGGGTAGACCACGGCATCGGGTTGGCCTGCGGTCATGTAGCTTTCGCTTTGGGCGTGCAGTGCGCGATCGGCTGCAGTGGTCGAGAGCCGGGGGCCGAGGAGGGCTGCGAGGTCGGTTAAAAGTGGGCCGGGCAACGCCATCACGCGCGCTCAGGCGGCGGGGCTGCGCGTGGCGACGCGGGCCATTTCAACCGCCAGATCGCCATAGCCGGTGAAGCGACGTTCATAGGCCAGACCCAGCCGCGCGGCGCAGTCCTGCGCTTTGGCGTCCAGTGCTGGGTCTTCGGTCTGAGCCTGATAAACAAGCTTGGTGTAATTGCCGAAATACATGTCGCGCAGCTGCGGATGGCGGTCCAGCCCCATGGGTTTCCAGACGAAAGCATCAAACTGGCGCACGAGGAAATCGGTCAGGTAGAAGGCGGTGAATTCGCTCTCAGCATGGGCGGCGAAGGTGTCATTGCCCTCAAAGAAGGAATAGCAATGCGGGCCGGCCAGCATCTCGACACCCAGTTCGGCGCATTTGGCCTGCAACAGCCCGCCCGTGCCGCAATCGGCGTAAAGCACGAAGATCTGGTCAAAAGCGGCGCGCTGTTCGGTCACGGTGCGGGCGACTTCAGCCGTAATCTGGTCGGGGTAAAGATGCAGCTTTGCAGGCAGGCATTGCAGATGCAGATGGTCCCAGCCGTTCAACCGTTTCAGCGCCAGCACCTCATGCGCCAAGGCCCCACAGGCGATCAACAACACAGGGCCCGCGCCGGGCACATGCAGGCCCTCTTCGGTCAGCGTGGCGTCGTCGGGCAGCAATGCGGCCGTCACGGCCATGCAAAGGCCCGAATGGCCAAAGCCGCCAAGAGCGCCGCAATCGCCAGCGCGCCCATCGAGACGCCAAGGCCAGAGGCCGCCCAGATCGTTAGACCTGCGGTGGCCACCACGGCGAGGATAAGCGCAAGGAAATGGGGCAGGGGCATGATCGTCTCCTTCCCAGCTAATTTGGGGGCAGGCGCGGCAAATGCCAAGGGGCAAAACGAAAACCCCGGGCACGATGGCCCGGGGTTTGCGATGTAAAGCAGCAGAGTGACCTTAGGCGCCCAGCTGGTTGTGCTTGCGCGCCACAAACTGCTTGGCGGTTTCCACGGCCACGGCCGCATCGCGGCAATAGGCGTCTGCACCGATGGCTTTGCCAAATTCTTCGTTCAAGGGCGCACCGCCCACCAGCACGATATAGTCTTCGCGCAGGCCCTTTTCCTTCATCGTGTCGATCACGACTTTCATATAGGGCATGGTGGTGGTCAGAAGCGCCGACATGCCCAGAATATCGGGCTTTTCGGCTTCCAGCGCCTCGAGGTACTTTTCAACCGAGTTGTTGATGCCAAGGTCGAGCACTTCAAAGCCAGCGCCTTCCATCATCATCGCGACAAGGTTCTTGCCGATGTCGTGGATGTCGCCTTTGACAGTGCCGATCACCATCTTGCCCATCCGGGGCGCGCCGGTTTCGGCCAAAAGCGGCTTGAGGATGTGCATCCCGGCCTTCATGGCATTGGCGGCCAAAAGCACTTCGGGAACGAACAGGATGCCGTCACGGAAGTCAGCGCCCACGATGGTCATGCCGGCAACCAAGGCTTTGGTCAGCGTGTCATAGGGCGTCCAGCCGCGCTCGATCAGGATGTTCACACCCTCTTCGATTTCTTCTTTCAGACCGTCGTAGAGGTCGTCGTGCATCTGCAGGACAAGCTCTTCGTCGCTCAATTCGGCCAAGTTGATTTCGTCGTCGGACATGCTGCGCTCCTTCGGGGCTTTGGGCCCGTGATGCGGTGAAAGGCCGTTTGGCACTTTCCGGTTTCCGACATGCCCCAAGCGAAAGCCGACAGCAAGGGGAAGGGGGTAAATTAATCGTTCCATTTGTTCCTGTAATGTTCTATTTTTCGCTCATGCAACAGCATCATGAGAGTTTGAAACAGGGCCAACGCCTGCGCGCGCGCGGGGTTGCGTCGAATGTCGCAGGCCGGTTTGAACCTGAGGCCCGCGTCGCTGTGGATGATGGGTGGGATCTGCCGGAAACCGACCGTTTGCTGCGCACCGAAACGCGGGTTGAGCGGCCACGGTCCGCGCTGGCGTGGAACCGCTCGCCCGATCTGCCGTTTGACCGGTCGATCAACCCTTATCGGGGGTGTGAGCATGGCTGCGTCTATTGCTTTGCCCGGCCGAGCCATGCCTTTCTTAACATGTCGCCGGGCTTGGATTTTGAAACCCGGCTGATCGCCCGGCCCGGCATTGCGGAAGTGTTGGCGCAGGAGTTGCGGGCGAAAAGCTATCAGGTGGCAACGGTGGCCATTGGCACCAACACCGACCCCTATCAGCCGATTGAGGCCGATCATCGCCTAATGCGTGAGATTTTGGAGGTGCTTTGGGCCTATCGCCATCCGGTGGCGATCACCACCAAGGGCACGCTGATCGAACGCGACCTTGACCTTTTGGCGCCCATGGCGGCGGCGGGACTTTTGCGGGTGGGGATTTCGGTCACCACGCTGGATGCGCGCCTGAGCCGGACGATGGAGCCGCGCTGCCCGGTGCCCGCGCGGCGCTTGGTGACCATCCGGCGGCTGGCCGAGGCGGGCATTCCGGTGCGCGCCATGCTGGCCCCGGTGGTGCCGGGGCTGACGGACCATGAGCTGGAGCCGATCCTTGCGGCCGTGCAGGATGCGGGGGCGGTGGCGGCAAGCTATATCGCGCTGCGGTTGCCGCGCGAGGTATCAACGCTCTTTCAAGACTGGTTGGCGGCGCATGTGCCTGACCGCGCAGCCAAGGTCATGGCGCGGGTGCGCGAGATGCATGGCGGGCAGGATTATGACCCGGCCTTTGGGCGGCGCATGCGGGGCGAGGGGCTGTGGGCCGATCTTTTGGCGCAGCGCTTTGCCAAGGCGGTGGCGCGGCTGGGGCTGGCCACGCAGATGCCGCCCTTGCGGTGCGATCTCTTTCGCCTGCCGCCAAGGGCAGGCGATCAGCTTTCGCTGTTCTAGGCCAAGACTGCCTTAGCCGCGCCGACCGCGACGTTCGCGTGCGGCGGGGCCAGCCCCGTCGGTGCCATCCGAGGTGGAAGAGAAGGTGCCAAGCTTGGCCTGAATGTCCTCAAGGCTGGGGACCGGGCCACGGGGGCGGCTTTCAAGGGCCGCGCGCATGGCTTTCAGATGCTCGGGCATGGTGCCGCAGCAGCCGCCGATGATCCGCACGCCTGCGTCGCGCGCCAGCACGGCATATTCGGCCATCAACTCGGGCGTGCCATCGTAATGGATGTGACCGTCATGGTATTTCGGGATGCCCGCATTGCCCTTGGCGATCAAGGGCACCGCAGGACCAGCGGCCACAAAGCCCATCACCGTGCGCATCAGGTCCGACGCGCCGACACCGCAATTGGCGCCAAAGGCCAAGGGCGGATAGGGCAGGCCTTTGACCATCTCGACCAGCCCAGCCGAGGTGAGGCCCATCATGGTGCGCCCGGCGGTGTCAAAGCTCATGGTGCCGCACCAGGGCATGCCAGCCAACTTGGCGGCCTCGGCGGCGGCTTTGTATTCTTCTGCGGCGCTGATGGTTTCGATCCACAAGACATCGGCGCCGCCTTCTTTCAGGCCCTCGGCCTGTTCGTGGAACATTTCCACGGCCGCGGAATGGGTCAGAGTGCCCATCGGTTCAAAAATGTCGCCCGTCGGCCCAACAGATCCGGCCACCACGACCGGGCGGCCTGCGGCGTCCGCAATCTCGCGGGCAAGGCTGGCCCCGATGCGGTTCAACTCACGCACCCGGCCCTGTGCGCCGTGCAGCTTCAACCGGCTGGCGTTGCCGCCGAAGGTGTTCGTAAGGAAGATGTCCGACCCCGCCTCGACTGCGCCGCGATAGAGAGTGCGGATGCGGTCGGGATGGTCGACGTTCCAAAACTCAGGCGGCTCACCCGCGGTGAGGCCCATGTTGAAGAGGTTGGTTCCAGTGGCACCATCGGCCATCAGCCAGTCACGGCTGGCCAGAAGTTTGGAAAGAGCGTCAAGGGCCATGGTCTGTCTCCGGGCAATTTTGGCAGGAATAATTGCATACATCCGCGATGTGCCACGGCTGGGCAGGATAGGCAAATTCATATTCCGCATGATCTCGTTCGATCTGCGTCATGATCGGCGGTGGGTCAACCAAGCAAAAAGGCCGCGCCGGTTGCCCCGGCGCGGCCTTTTGAACACATCGGCCTTGGCCGTGCTGGCTTGGCTCGGGTCTCAGACCTCGGACATCAGCTGGGCCTTGGCGACCGGCAGCAGCTCGGCCATCTTGGCGCGGACCTCATCAGCGCTGGCCTTGCCGGCGAGATCGCCTGCGACCTTGCGCACGACGTCCTCGATACCGGCTTCTTCGAAATCGGCGGAGACCACGCTCATGGCATAGTCGGCAGCGTCATCGCCCGATTTGCCCAAAAGGCCGGCGGCCCAAAGACCGACCAGCTTGTTGCGGCGGGCCTCGGCGCGGAACTGCATATCTGTGTCATGGGCGAATTTCGCTTCAAACGCGTTTTCGCGATCGTCAAACGTGGTCATGGACTGGACCTCCTATTCAAGAATGCTTTCATCTCATATGCCCGCAGGGGCGGGCGCGTTCAAGCCCCCGGCTGCGATTGCCGCCGTGCAAAGGCCGCTTCGCAGGGCTTGTCCGGCTTGGCCGGGTTGCATGCGGCGCGTGCAATGCGTATAGCCGGGCAGACCGGGAAGGGTGGCAGTCGCCGCCCTATTTCCCATTGTGATTGAGGCATTCATGGCGCGCAGGAAAAAGGTCTACGAGGGCAAGGCGAAGATCCTTTACGAAGGGCCCGAGCCGGGCACGTTGATCCAGTATTTCAAGGACGACAGCGCACCCACCGCGGAAGAGCCGACGCCTGCGGCCGTGGATGGCAAGGGCGTGTTGAACAACCGCCTGTCAGAGTTCTTCATGTCTGGCCTGAATGCCATCGGCGTGCCCACCCATTTCATCCGCCGCGTCAACATGCGCGAGCAGATGGTGCGGATGGCCGAGATCCTGCCTTTGGAAGTTGTGGTGCGCAATTTTGCCGCGGGCGAGTTGTCGACCCGTCTCGGGATTCCTGAGGGCATGGCGCTGCCGCGCCCGATTGTCGAATACTACTACAAAGACGAGCGGCTGAATTCGCCGATGGTGGCCGAAGAGCATATCGTGGCCTTCGGTTGGGCCAATCAGCAGGATTTGGATGACATGGTGGCGCTGGCCTTGCGGGTCAATGACTTCATGTCGGGTGTCATGCTGGGCGTGGGCATCCGGCTGGCCGATTTCCGGCTGGAAATGGGCCGGGTTTGGGAGGGTGAGTTCATGCGGCTGATCGTGGCCGATGAGATCACGCCGGACAGCTGCCGTTTGTGGGACCTGCGCGCGGCGGGTGAGCGGGAGGGCCAACCGGCGGTCGACCCGGCTCCTTTGCCCGACGTCTATACTGAACTTGCCCGCCGTTTGGGCGTCTTGCCGTCCAACGTGACCCATACGACGAAGCCGACACTGATCAACTGACCGCCGTGCCCCCTTGTCGGCCTGAAGCGGCAAGGGTAAGGGGGCGGCAAATCGCAACTTGGGGGATGCCATGAAAGCCCGTGTCACTGTCATGCTGAAGGCCGGAGTTCTGGATGTGCAGGGCGAGGCGGTGCGTCATGCGCTGGGCGCCTTGGGCTTTGGCGGGGTGAATGGCGTGCGGCAGGGCAAGGTGATCGAGCTGGATCTGGCCGAGACCGACC
>Ga0315908_10002717_pt1 | contig 12863 bp, 11 predicted proteins | sample LakEriMetagenome_12_FD_203520 | JGI IMG/M metagenome (GOLD analysis project Ga0315908, IMG submission 203520) | Freshwater fungal communities from buoy surface, Lake Erie, Ohio, United States - Buoy 4 MA124 | ecosystem: Environmental > Aquatic > Freshwater > Lake > Lake biofilm | place: USA...
CAATCACGGTGTAGATATTCCCACTACAGGCTTTGCCAACTCACCCTTGGATACCGATGATTTGATTAAAATGGTAGGCGGACCACCGCTTATTGTTAAACTTTTGGAGGGTACACAAGGTAAAGGGGTGGTTTTGGCCGAGACCAAAAAAGCCGCCGAATCGGTAATTAACGCGTTCAAGAGTTTAAATGCGAATATCTTGGTACAAGAATTCATCAAAGAAGCCAACGGAAAAGACTTGCGTTTGTTTGTGGTGGACAATAAAGTTGTGGCAGCCATTCAGCGCGAAGCCTTGCCGGGCGAATTTCGTGCCAACATTCACTTGGGTGGCACAGCTTCAGTCATAAAACCCACCGCCGAAGAAAAACGAATTGCCATCAAAGCAGCCAAAGCCATGGATTTAAGAGTAGCCGGTGTAGATATTATTCGTTCGTCCAAAGGCCCCCTATTATTGGAAGTAAATTCATCTCCAGGCTTAGAAGGTATAGAAAATGCCACAAACAAAGATATCGCTGGCGAGATGATCAAAGCCATTGAGCGCTATTGCAAATGGCTGTAATCATGAATGAATACCTAGATGTAGTTGTACGAAGCTTAGGCGTCTATTTTTTTATGCTGTTGGCCTTGCGGGTCTTCGGTAAAAAAGAATTATCTCAGCTCAATACCGCCGACATTATCTTAATTTTACTCATTAGCAATGCCGTACAAAATGCCATGGTGGGTAGCAATACCTCATTATCTGGTGGGATTACCGCAGCTTTGGTGTTGTTTATGGTTAATTTTCTCATTAAAAAATTAATGTTCCGTTTTCCCAAACTCAATGGTATCATTCAAGAAAAACCAATCGTCTTCATTCATGATGGCAAAGCCGATTACAAAGCCTTGTCTGACTTGAGTATTTCGAGCGACGAATTGCATCAAGCGCTTCGGGAACATGGCTTAGAACATTATACCGAAGTGAAATTGGCTTTACTCGAAATAGATGGCAACATCAGCATCATTAGTGGACAACAAAACTTAAAACAAACCCACTACAAGCGCCGTCACAACCGAAAAAATTTGGCTTCTAAAAGCTAAGTTAATTTTCCAATAAGTCAAAATCTATTTGGAAACTTCCCAAAAATTCTACTGAATTCACCATGTCGGTGTGCAAGATGCGATCTTCAGTAACCAATGGACAAATGGCTCGATACGACTGCAAAAATTGCTCTATCAACGGGCTTGATTTAAGTGGTGCACGATATGAAATCGCCTGAGATGCATTCATCAATTCAATGGCTAAGATGCGCTCTAGATTGTCTACAATACGCAAACATTTGGTAGCGGCATTCGCCCCCATACTCACGTGATCTTCTTGTCCGTTTGAGGATACGATACTGTCAATACTGGCTGGAGTAGCCAATTGTTTGTTTTGGCTGGCGATGCTGGCCGCGGTATATTGTGGAATCATAAAACCCGAATTGAGTCCCGGATTATTCACTAAAAATGCGGGTAAATTTCGCGTTCCAGAAATGAGTTGGTAGGTTCTGCGTTCGGAAATACTGCCTAACTCTGACAAGGCAATCCCCATAAAATCAAGCGCCAAAGCCAAGGGTTGACCGTGAAAATTTCCACCCGAAATTATTTGATCGCTTTCGATAAACACATTGGGGTTGTCGGTAACCGAATTGATTTCGGTTTTCATTACTTTTTTGACGTAATCAATCGCGTCTTTGGAAGCCCCATGTACTTGCGGTATACAGCGAAACGAATACGGATCTTGCACCTGCGTTTTGTGTTGAGCAATGATTTCACTGCCTTCCAAAAATTCGTTGATGCGGGTGGCGGTATTGATTTGACCTTTGTGCGGACGAATAAAATGGATTAATTCTGAAAAAGGTTCTTTTCGACCATCAAAACCTTCTAAAGAAATGGTGGCAATCAAATCGGCCAACCAGCTTAATTTCATTGCTTTTAACGTCACAAAAGTACCGTATGCACTCATGAATTGTGTACCATTCAACAAGGCCAATCCCTCTTTGGGTTGTAAGGCAATAGGCGCCCAATTGAATTTGGCTAACACTTGCGCACTAGATTTTTTGTTTCCTTCAAAATACACTTCACCTTCGCCCAACAACGGCAAAGACAAATGCGCCAAGGGAGCCAAATCGCCACTGGCACCCAAGGAACCTTGTGTATAGATTACCGGTAAAATATCGTGGTTGTAAAAATCAATCAATCGTTGAACCGTTTGCAATTGTACTCCCGAATAGCCATAGCTCAAGGATTGGATTTTGAGCAACAACATCAGCTTCACGATTTCGTTGGGCACCTCCTCGCCTATGCCACAGGCGTGAGACTTGACCAAATTTTCTTGGAGCTGCGTTAAATTTTCGGAAGAAATTTTCACATTACACAACGAACCAAAACCCGTGTTGATCCCGTAAATCGGTTCGTCATGGGCCTTCATTTTCTCGTCCAAATAGGTGCGGCACTTTTGAATGTTATTTTTCGCTTCGTCTGATAACGCTAAGGATTTGTGTTGACTTAAAATTTCGTGAAGCAATTCCAAACTCAAGGTTTCGCTGCTGATGTAATGTGTATGATCCATGGTAAATTGTAAAGTGGTTCAAAATTCTACAATCAAAGAGGAATACGCAAGTAAATGAAGCATTAATTCATAATGAAAAATGAATAATTATAAATTAACAAAGAACCAAGAACTGATAACCGAAAACAAAAAACCGACCACATTTTTAAGTATTTTTGTGGCACTAAATTAAACCCATCACACTCATGAAAAATACAGCATTGCATCACATACACGAAAGTTTAGGTGCCAAAATGTTACCCTTTGCGGGCTACAACATGCCCATTACCTATGAAGGCGTCAACGCCGAACACGAATCTGTACGCACTGCTGTGGGTGTTTTTGATGTGTCGCACATGGGCGAATTTTTGTTAACCGGTGAACATGCCTTAGCCTTGATTCAAAAAGTAACCTCAAACGATGCGTCGACACTCACGATTGGTCGTGCACAATATTCTTGTTTGCCTAATAATGACGGTGGAATCGTAGACGATTTGATCGTATATAAAATGAAAGAAGACCAATATTTATTGGTGGTGAATGCATCAAATATTGAAAAAGACTGGAACTGGATCAGCAGTCACAATGATTTGGGCGTTGAGATGCGCAATTTGTCGGATGACTATTCGTTGTTGGCTATTCAAGGACCAAAAGCGGTTGAAGCCATGCAATCCTTGACTTCGGTTGATTTAAGCAGCATTGTCTATTACCATTTTGTGGTGGGTGATTTTGCAGGCTTTGAGCACGTCATCATTTCGGCAACTGGCTATACCGGTTCGGGAGGATTTGAAATTTATTGCAAAAACAGCGAAGTGGAAACCATTTGGAACAAAGCCTTTGAAGCTGGAGCAGCCTTTGGCATCAAACCGATTGGTTTGGCCGCTCGCGACACCTTGCGTTTGGAAATGGGCTTTTGCTTGTATGGAAATGACATCAACGACAGTACCTCTCCTATTGAAGCCGGATTGGGATGGATTACTAAATTTTCTAAAACCTTTACCAACGACGAAGCCTTGTTGGCTCAAAAAGAAAATGGCGTTTCGCGTAAATTGGTGGGCTTTGAAATGCTAGAACGTGCAGTACCTCGTCACGATTATGAAATTGTGGATGCCGATGGAAATGTAATCGGTATTGTAACCTCAGGAACCATGGCGCCAAGCTTAGGAAAAGGAATTGGTATGGGGTATGTGCACATCGCGCATGCGGCAGTTGACAGTACCATTTATATTCGCATTCGTAAAAATGACGTGCCTGCCAAAGTGGTGAAAATGCCGTTTTATAAGAAGTAAGTGGGGAGTGGGGAGTTGGGAGTTGGAAGCTGGACGTGGGAAGTGGGAAGTTAAAAATTGTATAAATAAAGATAAGTTCTATTTTTGCCAAAAATTAGTACTAAATAATCATTAGAAATGGGAAGAGCGTTTGAATTCCGAAAAGGCAGAAAAATGAAACGTTGGTCGGCTATGGCCAAAGCGTTTACACGTATTGGAAAAGACATAGTGATGGCCGTGAAAGAAGGCGGTCCAAATCCGGAAGCCAATTCGCGTTTGCGTGCCGTGATGCAAAATGCCAAAGCGGCGAATATGCCGAAGGAAAATGTGGAACGGGCCATAAAGAAAGCTACTGACAAAGATACCGCCAACTATAAGGAAGTCTTGTTTGAAGGCTATGCGCCCCACGGAATTGCTATTTTGATTGAAACCGCTACGGACAACAACAATAGAACGGTTGCCAACATTCGCAGCTATTTTAACAAATGCAACGGCACCATGGGGACCCAAGGTTCTGTAGAATTTATGTTTGACCATACCTGTAATTTTAGAATTCCCAAAGGCAATTTAGATCCCGAAGAATTGGAATTGGAATTCATTGATTTTGGTGCCGAAGAAGTATTTGAAGACGAAGACGGCATTTTGATCTATGCCCCATTTGAAAGTTTTGGCGCCATTCAAAAAGAGTTAGAAAACCGTAAAATAGAAATTTTATCTTCTGGTTTTGAGCGCATTCCGCAAGTAACCAAAGCCTTGAGTGCAGATCAAATGGCAGAAGTTGAAAAATTACTCGAAAAAATTGAAGAGGACGATGATGTGCAAAACATCTACCATACCATGGAAGAAAATTAAATTCAATTTCACCCATAAAAAAAGTCCCTTTTTTTAAGGGACTTTTTGTTTGATATACGTCTATTAAATGTACTCTATACTTTGATCGGATGGATTGGCGGTAAAACCCTGCTCGATCATCCATTGGTCGCTGAATACTTTACTCATGTAGCGAGAACCGTGATCGGGAAAAATGGCCACCACTCTGCTGTTTTCGTCAAACTCACCAGCCTCAGCCAATTGCTTGATGGCTTGCATGACGGCTCCTGAAGTATAACCCACAAACAATCCTTCTTGCGTGGCAATTTCTCGAGCAGTATAGGCACTTTCTTCATCGGTTACTTTGGTAAAGGAATCGATCACATCAAAATTGGTTGCCGATGGAATCAAGTTTTTGCCCAGGCCTTCAATGAGATACGGATAAATTTCATTGGTGTCAAACTCTTTGGTTTCGTGGTATTTTTTTAATACCGATCCGTAGGCATCTACTCCCAAAATTCTAACCATTGTTCCGCTTTTCACGGCCTGCTCTTTTAGGTATTTGGCCGTACCCGATATGGTTCCACCGGTTCCGCTACAAGCAATTAAATGCGTAATTGTCCCATTTGTCTGTTGCCAAATTTCTGGACCCGTAGAATGATAATGCGCCGCACTATTCAATTCATTAAAATACTGATTGATATAGACCGAACCTGGATTTTCTTGGTGCAATCGTTTAGCCACGCTATAATACGATCGTTCATCGTCAGCGGCAACATCACAGGGACACACATACACTTTGGCTCCCATGCTGCGTAACATGTCAATTTTATCAGGAGATGATTTGGAGGTAACGGCTACGATACATTTATAGCCTTTGATGATGCTCACCATGGCCAAACTAAAACCGGTATTTCCAGAAGTGGTTTCTACAATGGTAGCGCCAGGCTGTAAAATTCCTTTGCGTTCGGCTTGTTCAATAATGTACAAAGCAATGCGGTCTTTGGCTGAATGGCCGGGATTGAATGCTTCAACTTTAGCATAAAACGCACCAGGTATAGACTTGGTTATGTTTTGTAACTTGATTAAAGGCGTGTTCCCGATTAATTCTAAAACCGATTGGTATGCTTGGATTTCTTTCATTAAACTAAAATTTGTAAAAAGGCAGGTAGAAAATTGAACGGCTCAAAATTAAAACTAATAATCTACTTATTGGGCTATTTTTTCTAAATCTAATAAAAAACTAAACTCTTTGGCCAATTCCCGCAAGGCTTCAAATCTACCGGATGCGCCTCCGTGACCCGCCTCCATATTGGTGTCTAAAAACAATTGCGTATCGTTGGTTTTGAGAATACGCAAACGTGCCACCCATTTGGCCGGTTCCCAATATTGCACTTGCGAATCGTGTAAACCTGTGGACACATACAGATGCGGATACGCTTGCGCTTGTACATTGTCGTAAGGCGAATAGGATTTGATGTAGGAATAGTATTTTTTGACATTTGGATTTCCCCATTCGTCGTATTCGCCAGTGGTAAGTGGAATGCTGTCATCTAGCATGGTGGTCACCACATCGACAAAAGGCACTTGCGCAATCACGCCATGATACAAATGCGGAGCCATATTGCAAATGGCGCCCATGAGCAATCCTCCGGCTGAACCTCCTTCGGCATACAAATGTTCAGCACTGCTGTATTGTTCCTGAATTAAAAACTCTGTACATGCTATAAAATCAGTGAAGGTGTTTTTCTTTTTCAATAATTTTCCGTCTTCGTACCAGTTGCGACCCAAGTCTTCTCCGCCACGCACATGGGCAATAGCGTAAATAAATCCTCGATCCAATAAAGATAAGCGGGTACTCGAAAAATAAGCGTCCATTGACATGCCGTAAGAACCATAGGCATAAAGCAACAAGGGATTCTTTCCGTTTTTAACAAGCTCTTTTCGGTACACCATCGAAATGGGAATCTTCGTTCCATCACTGGCTGTAGCCCAAACGCGTTCTTCGGTATAGTTAGCTTTGTCAAATTTTCCGCCCAAGACCGCTTGTTCTTTGAGCACCACTTTGGTTTTGGTTTTCATGTCAAACTCAATCACCGAAGCGGGTGTATTCATCGATTGGTAGCTGTAGCGCAATTGCGTGGTATCAAAATCTACATTGGTGGTCGTGTAGGCGGTATAGGTTTCGCTGTCAAAGGGCAAGTAATAGGCTTCACTCCCGTCCCAAGGCCGTATTTGAATTGTATTCAAGCCATTTTCTCTTTCCGAAACCACCAAATAATCACGGAATATTTCAATATCTTCTAATAAAACATCTTCCCTATGCGGAATCAAATCGGTCCAATTTTCTTTTTGGGTTGCCGATTCGGGCGTGACCATGAGTTTGAAATTGGTGGCTTTGTCTTTGTTGGTCAAAATGTAAAACAGATCGCCATAATGAGAAATGCTGTATTCTAAGCCGCGCGTTCTTTTTTGGAACACCTTAAACTTACTGTTTGGCGTATCGGCATTTAATATTTGGTATTCAGAAGTCAGTGTACTGCTCGAAGCAATGACCAAGTATTTTTTTGATTTTTCTTTGTAGACCGACACATCAAACGTGTCATCCTTTTCAAAATAAACAAAGGAATCAGCGTTGGCATCAGTGCCCAATTGGTGCTTGTACACACTGTCAGCGCGCAAGGTCACAGCGTCTTTTCGGGTGTAAAACAGCGTTTGATTGTCGTTGGCCCAGGTAGCTGTTCCAGTAACATTTTCTATTTTTTCGGATGCTAATTCCCCCGTTACTAAATTCTTAATTTGCAAGGTGTAAATGCGTCTTCCAATTGTATCCACCGAAAAAGCCACCCATTGATTATCTGGAGAAATCGTTAATCCTTTGAGATTAAAATAGGTAAATCCTTTGGCGAGTTGGTTGCAATCAAATAGGATTTCTTCGGGTGCATCCAAACTGCCTTTTTTTCTGGTGTAAATCGGATAATCGCCTCCCAATTCAAATCGGGTGAGGTAGAAATAGCCATTGTAAAAATATGGAACCGAAGCATCGTCTTCTTTGATGCGGGACTTCATTTCTAAAAACAAGGCTTCTTGCAAGGCTTTGGTATGTTGCGTTTGCGCTTGGTAATAGGCATTTTCCTCATTCAAATAGGCAATTACTTCGGGATTTTCTCGGTCATTCAACCAAAAATAAGGATCAATTCGTATATCGCCGTGTTTTTCTAAAGTAACCGGAATTTGAGCTGCGCTGGGTGCTTTCATGTAATGTTTTAAAATTAAAAACTAATTTTTGACAAGATTTCGAGTACATAACTGTGCATCACTTCCTTGTAATCCAAATGGGTAACCAATCGCAGTTTTCCGTGTCCCATGCTGCTTATAGCAATTCCCTTTTGCTTTAAGTAATCTTGTACAAGATTTTCATTTATAGTAGCTTGAACTGAAAATATGACAATATTGGTTTCTACGGGTTCTACAACCGAAACCCAAGACAAAGCAGCCAATTGTTGGCCCAATTCTTTGGCTCTGCGGTGATCCTCGGATAAACGATCAATGTGATGATCCAAGGCATATAAACCCGCTGCGGCCAAATAGCCCACTTGTCTCATGCCGCCGCCCAATTGCTTGCGGATACGCAAAGCACGGTGAATGGTTTTGGCATCGGCAATCAAAACTGAACCGATGGGTGCTCCTAATCCTTTGGATAAACAAACCGAAATGGTGTCGAAAATTTCGCCGTATTGTTTGGGATTTTCTTTTTTGGCCACCAAGGCATTCCAAATGCGGGCGCCGTCCATATGAAATTTAAGCTGGTGGGCGTCACACACGGCTTTGATGTTACGCAATTCGAGCATATCATAACAAGCACCTCCGCCTTTGTTGGTAGTATTTTCTACACAAACTAAACTCGTGAGTGGACTATGGTAAAATTCAGGGTCGGTTATGGCGACAGCCACTTGCTTGGCAGTTATCATGCCGCGGTGGCCATCGAGTAAACTACAAGAAACGCTACTATTAAATGCTACGCCACCCCCTTCATAATTGAACACGTGTGCCCATTTGTCGGCAATGAGTTGTTCGCCGGGTTGGGTATGCAATTTAATGGCCGTTTGATTGGCCATGGTCCCCGATGGAAAAAACAAGGCGGCTTCTTTTCCAAAGAGCGCAGCAACCCGTTTTTCTAATTCAATAACGGTGGGATCTTGTTTATAGACATCATCACCCACTTGGGCCGAAAACATGTATTGCAACATCTCGGGAGTGGGTTTGGTAACCGTATCACTGACTAAATTAATTTCCATAAGTACTGGGTAAAACCTTTTGAATGAAATGAAATAACTACATAGAAAATTAGTTATTTTTGCCGCACAAACTTAAGTAATTTATGACAAATACCGAACAAATTAAAGGTATTGTGGAGCGCCTTGGTGCGTTGAGGAGGTATCTTTGACATTGATGCCAAACTGATTGAAATCACCAACGAAGAAGAAAAAACCTTTGCTCCTGATTTTTGGAATAATGCCAAAGAAGCCGAACTTATTGTAAAAAACCTACGGTCTAAAAAAAAGTGGGTAGAAGACTATAATCTAGGCATTGCGCACGCTGAAGAATTGCAATTGGCCTACGAATTTTACAAAGAAGGCGAATTGACCGAAGCCGAATTGGATGCGCAATATGCCCTTACCAATTCCCATCTCGAAGATTTAGAATTCAAGAATATGCTTTCAGACGAAGGCGATACCTTGAGTGCCGTATTGCAAATTACGGCTGGTGCCGGCGGTACCGAAAGCTGTGACTGGGCGCAAATGCTCATGCGCATGTACATGATGTGGGCCGAGAGTTACGGATTTAAAATCAAAGAACTCAATTTTCAGGCAGGTGAAGTCGCTGGAATTAAAACCGTAACCCTAGAAATTGAAGGCGATTACTCGTTTGGATATTTAAAAGGCGAAAACGGGGTACATCGTTTGGTGCGTATTTCTCCCTTTGACAGTAACGGCAAACGACATACTTCATTTGCGTCGGTGTATGTGTATCCCTTGGCCGATGATACTATTGAAATTGAAATCAATCCGGCCGATATTTCATGGGAAACCATGCGATCCAGTGGTGCCGGTGGACAAAATGTAAATAAGGTAGAAACAGCCGTGCGTTTGCGTCACCACCCTACAGGCATTATCATTGAAAATTCGGAAACTCGCTCGCAATTAGATAACAAAACCAAAGCCATGCAATTGCTTAAATCGCAGTTGTATGAAATTGAATTGAAAAAGAAACAAGCGCTACGTGACGAAATTGAAGCCAAAAAGATGAAAATCGAATGGGGTTCTCAAATTCGAAATTACGTGATGCACCCCTACAAATTAGTCAAAGACGTACGCACAGGCCACGAAACCAGTGATGTCGAAGGCGTGATGAACGGTGAAATTGATGCGTTTTTAAAAGCGTTTTTAATGATGATGGGGCAAAAAGAGGAGGAATAAATCTTCCCTTTAATTATAGTTGATCAATTCTTTTTTGAATTATTAAGATATTAGAATTATTTTTTGAGTAATATTGAGAACAATTCAAAATTAATTAGAGATGCAAGCCGTTACTATAGAATCAATTCATGCGCTTATTGGCGGCGAATTAATCGGAAATACAACTACACAGATCACCGCACCCGAGGAACTAGATAAAGCAGTAGAGACAGAAATAAGTATTATTGGAACCAAGAAATACGAGCGCCTTTGGGCCAATTCTAAATCGTGTTGTGCAATCGTAGGCGAAGACATTGGCATTGCGCCTGGCGACAACAAAGCCTTTATCAAAGTAAAAAATCCAGATTTGGCTATGTCAAAAGTTTTGGAACTCTTTGCGCCGGCGCCCCCTGTTTTTCATACAGACATCCACCCTTCTGCTACCATTGATCCTTCGGTAATTATTGGTACCGGTGTGAAAATTGGTGCAAACGTATACATTGGACCGCATGTTACGATTGGAGCGGATACCCTAATCTACCCCAATGTAACGGTATTGGATCATTGTACCATTGGTGCACACAGCACACTTTGGCCCGGAGTAATCATGCGCGAACGCTGCCACATCGGAAACCATTGCATCTTGCATGCCAATGCCTCAATTGGAGCGGATGGATTTGGATTTAGACCCTGCCCAGAACGCGGCTTGGCCAAAATTCCACAGATTGGCAACGTAGTGATTGGAAACTACGTAGAAATCGGGGCAAATTCTTGTGTTGATCGAGGCAAATTTAGTTCGACAATTATTGGCGACGGTTGTAAAATAGACAACTTGGTGCAAATTGGCCACAACTGTAATTTAGGCAAATTCTGTATCATGGCGGGAGCCAGTGGTTTGGCTGGTTCGGTTACTTTGGGCGACGGCGTGATAATTGGCGGAAGCGCTTCGATTAAAGACCATACCACCATTGGCGCAGGAGCGGTAATTGGTGCAGGCTCTGGCGTAACTGGTGATGTTGAAGCAGGAAAAACCATGTTGGGTTACCCGGCCGTTGAAGCCAGAGATGCCTTGAAACAATGGGCGATTCTGAAACGAATGGTGAATGAAAAAAGATAATAAAAAAGGCAAACTGTATCTAGTTTGCCTTTTTTTTATTAGGATAAGATTGCGGAAAACAGGTAATAACAAACTGCGGCAATCACTGCAGAAACGGGTATAGTAAGTATCCAAGCCCATAACAGTTTTACGGTTACACCCCAACGTACGGCTGAAACGCGTTTGGTTACACCTACCCCAATGATAGATCCAGTAATGGTGTGAGTCGTGGAAACAGGAATTTTAAAATGCTCGGTCGAAAACAAGGTCAAGGCACCGGCAGACTCGGCGACCACTCCCTCAAAAGCATTCACCTTGGTAATTTTAGATCCCATGGTTTTTACAATTTTCCATCCGCCACTCAAAGTACCAAGTGCAATAACGGTATAACAGGTAAGTGGAATCCATCCAGGCATTACACCATCCATTTTAATTCCATTTTTTTCTGAAGGTAAAACCACATTCAAATCCAGCCAACCTGCTGATAAATCGATGTTTGGATTTGTTTTGATATACACGGCTACAGCAGCCGCAATAATTCCCATAACCTTCTGAGAATCATTTCCTCCGTGACCTAAACTAAAGGCCGCCGAAGAGAGCAACTGCATGCGTTTAAGTACCTTCTCGGCTCTAGCCGTAGAAAGACTACTGAACACGAGGGTAAATAAAGCCAAACTGTAAAAGATAATGGCGACCAAAAACCACTTAATGTTGGCTGGCTCGGTAATGAAACTTAAAAAATGACTTTCAAATCTTGGCTTTTTAATGTCTTCGTATCGAATCAATACGGTGAATAAAAACCAAAAGACAAAAAGCATCAATACGATCGTCAAAATTTTTGGCCAGATATTTTTCTTTGAAGAATACATCAACCAAAGGGAAATAAAGTAGGAAATGATCATCCCCAACAAGGGAGCAAAAACGATAAATAAAACAACAATTAATACTCCTGAAGGAAGTAGTTCGCCTGCTTTGGCCGCATTATACCAACTTACAATTTTAAATCCGGCATGCGCAGGATCAGTTACTCCGGAAAAACCATGGGCAATAGCTGCTCCGGCAAACCCACCTATGAGTGTGTGTGAGGATGAAGAGGGAATTCCTTTCCACCACGTAAATAAATTCCAAATGATGGCTGAAACAATTCCAGCTAAAATAACTATGAGGTTAATGCTGCTCGTATGCGCCGTTTTGGCTACTGTATCGGCCACACCAAAACCAAAAACCCAATAAGCTAAAAAATTAAAAAAAGCCGCCCAAAGTACGGCCTGAAAAGGAGTTAACACCTTCGTTGCCACAATGGTAGCTATGGAGTTGGCCGCATCATGAAAACCATTGATGTAATCAAATAGCAAGGCCAATGAAATAATAACTAAAAGTAAAACCATCCGAATGTGTGCTTAAAATTAAGAGTGTTTTACAGAAATTTGTTCCATGATGTTGGAAACACTTTTGCATTTGTCTGAAGCAGTCTCTAACGATGCCAATACTTCTTTGTATTTGATGATGTTTTTGATATCCGTTTCGTTTTCAAAGATATCGGCTACTGCTTTGTCAAAAACAGAATCGGCTTTGCTTTCTAACTTGTTGATTTTTGTACACGTTTCCTTAATCAAGGCATGATTTTTCATGGATTTCAATTCATGTACTCCAACGCCAAT
>Ga0315908_10002720_pt1 | contig 12860 bp, 9 predicted proteins | sample LakEriMetagenome_12_FD_203520 | JGI IMG/M metagenome (GOLD analysis project Ga0315908, IMG submission 203520) | Freshwater fungal communities from buoy surface, Lake Erie, Ohio, United States - Buoy 4 MA124 | ecosystem: Environmental > Aquatic > Freshwater > Lake > Lake biofilm | place: USA...
GTTCTGCGCCAAGGTTGGGCTGGGAAAAATGGAGGCGAGGGCGGGAATTGAACCCGCGCATACCGGTTTTGCAGACCAGTGCATTACCACTTTGCTACCTCGCCATGCTCGAAAGCAGGCGGAGAGTAGGCGGTGGGCCTTCCCCTGTCAACCGCTGTGGCGCTGGCGGATCTCGGCGATGGCCCAGGCGGCGTGCTCGGCGATGAGCGGGTGGGGATCAGCGGCGGCGGCTGCGAGGGCGGGCAAATCATCCCACCGGCCCCCATTGCCGAGGGCAACGCAGACATTGCGCAGGAAGGCGGGGCGCTTGATGCGCTTGATGGGGGATTTGGCAAACAGGGCACGGAACTCGTCCTCCGTGAGGGCGAGAAAATCGCGCAGGGACTTGGAGAAGACGGTTTCCCGGGCTTGAAACGTGGCTTCGCGCGATTCCTGGGCGTGGCGGTTCCACGGGCAGGCGTCCAGGCAGGCGTCGCAGCCGTAGATGCGGTCGCCAATGGCGCGGCGGAACTCCAGCGGGATGCTGCCCTTGCTTTCGATGGTGAGGTAGGAGATGCAGCGCCGGGCGTCCATGCGGCGCGGTGCGGTGATGGCTTGCGTGGGGCAGGCGTCGATGCAGCGGGTGCACTTGCCGCACATGTCCTTGGCGGGTGTGTCCGCAGGCAGGTCAAGGGTGGTCAAAATGTCCGCCAGGAAGAACCAAGTGCCGAGGTGGCGGTGGATCTGCATGGTGCTCTTGCCACCCCAGCCGAGCCCGGCCTCGCTGGCAAAGTCACGCTCCAACACAGGACCGGTATCGACGTAGGGCTTCTGCGTGCCACCCTGGGAAGTGAGGAAGGCGTCGAGCTCACGGAGCTTTTTTTCGATGAGGTCGTGGTAGTCGTCGTTCCAGGCGTAACGGGCGATGCGGTAGTCATTCTCAGGGCCGGAGCCTTGGTAGTAATTCAGCGCCAGCACGATCACACTCCGCGCTCCCGGCAGAACGACGCGTGGATCGGTGCGCCGCTCGACGTTGCGGGCCATCCAGGCCATGTCGCCGTGCTTTCCTTCCGCGATCCATTGCTCAAACAGCGCGCGATGCGCCGCTGGCAGCGCGGGCGCGACTCGGCAGTCGTCGAAGCCGAGCGCCTGGGCTTTGACGAGGAGGGCGGATTTGATCTCAGCGGGAGACATGCCGGTGGGAAAGGCGCTCACGCGGTCGCACGTGCAGCCACGCGGGCCTGCACCTGCTGATCCAGCGCGTCGAACGAATGAGCGAGCTGCTGCAAACGCGCAGCATGCGTGGACTGCTCCTGCAGCAACTGCGCCGCGCCCGCCTGCGCGGGATCGAGGGTGCCGAGGAACTTGCCAAAAATCGCGGTGACATCCTCGGCGACTTGTTTGGCGAGCATGTCACGCAGGGTGACGGAGGATTGTTCTAGCTTTTCGAGAATGGCGTTGCGGGCGGAGTTCAGGCGGATCTGCGTGAGCAGATAGACCACCGCCAGCAGCAGTACGCCAGCTCCGGCGGAGATGCCTGCTCCCTCCCAGCCATCAAGCCAGCCGCACAAACCTGTCACTAGCAACACTGGCAGTGCCAAACGTCGCATCCAGCTGGCAGTGCGCCGGGCTTTTTCGATGCCTGGCTCGATGTCCTCGTCGAGTTTCAGGCCGATGACGAAGCGCCGCAGCGAGGAATCCACATGCGTGCCAAAGCGGCGGCGCAGCTCACTTTCCCCATCATCATAGGCATACACTGGCATGGACACATCCGCAGGAAACACCGTGCCGCGGCCTTGGGCATAAAGATAACGCTCAAACTGATGCACATCCTCTTCCAGCACGAGGCCGACCTGCCGCCAGCGGTCGCCCGTGCGGTGCTGCAGCTCCTGAAACAAGCGATGATCCAGGCTTTGCTGCCGTGGTTCGGAGGCTTCATTATTCCCCGCAGGCTGGCGCTGAAATGCCTTCCTCGTGGCCAGCGCGTCACTCGCCAGGCCCGCCACGCGCATGACGGATTCGTGGTAGTCCCGCTCGGTGGCATCAAAAGCCGGGAGGATTTTCTTCAAGGTGCGGTCCACCTGGATCTCCCGCTCGGTCAGCAACTCCTGCAGCACGGTGGTCTTGCGGCGGGCGTTTTGCACGGCCACGGCGAAATGCTCCCGCATGTGATCCAGAATCTGCCGCGCCAGCCGCACGGTGCCTGCCAGCTTGTTCAGACGCGCCGTGTGGTGTGACACGATGCCGGAGATGTGCTGCTGCAGTGCGTCGAAACCGCTGTCCTTCAGCAGACGCTCATGATCAATGCCCGCGTTGCGCGCCAGGAAGGCTTTTTTCGCCGAAACCGGGAACAGCGGGAAATCTCGGCCAAAACGCTGCCGCGTGAGCTGTCCCATGTAGTCGGTGATGACGTGAATCTCCTCCGGGCTGCGCAGATCGCACTGCTGGAGCACAAAGACGACGTGCCGCATCCACTCGCGATGCACTTTTTCGAGGAATTGCCACGCGGACGCGCCCCACGGGTTCATCGCGGAGAAGACAAAGATCACGAGATCTGCGATGGGTACGAAGCGCTCCGTGATCTGCTGGTGCTCGTTCTCGATGGAGTTCGTGCCCGGCGTGTCCACGATGTGGAAATCACGCAGGAAATCGACCGGGGCTTGAACTTCATCGAGCGTCGGTGTCACCGGCACGATCTGATGCTCCTGGCCGTGCTTGAAGAAGAGAATCTTGTCCGTGGTGGGCATCACGCCTGTCGTGGAGAAGTCCTGACCGAACAGCGCGTTGAGGAAGCTCGACTTGCCCACGTTCACCTCGCCCACGACGACGAAAACGAACGGCTCCTTCAGGCTGGCGATGAGATTGTCGATGATCGCCGCCGACTCGGCGCCCCCGCCGGCTTCACGCAAGGCGGCGGCCAGGGCCAGTAGGTCCGTGCCGATTCGTGAACGCAGCTCAAAATAGTCATCGCCGATCATGGAGGTTGCCCAAAGTGCCGCTGGGGAGTGGCATCGCAACCCTGGAGCACGGGATTTGTCCGCCAGCCCAGGGCTTACGCACTCAAAATCCACCCTCGGTCTCAAGACAGTCGGCAGATGATCTCCCGCAGATTCGGTTCATCCGGGAAGTGAGTGCGTTCGCGCTGCATGAGATGGTGAGGGGGCCAGCGTGAAGCGGGTTTCATCGAGAAACCGATGCCGCTCTTGCCTTGAGACCCATCGCCTGCTGTGTTGGCGCATGACCCGTGGCAACCGCTCGCTCATTCTACTGACCTTCCTCGTCTTGACGGGCATCATCGTGCCGTTCTTGATCTGGGGCGCTTGGTTTGACTCGGTGCTGAGCCTGGAAGGCGCGCGAAAGTGGATGGAAGGCTACGGTTCGTGGGCCTGGGCGGCGGGGATCGCGCTGCTGGTCTCGGACATTGTGCTGCCGGTGCCTTCAACGGTGGTCATGTCGGCCTTGGGCTGGATGTATGGCTGGTGGGTCGGTGGTTTGATCTGCGCGGCGGGTTCGATGCTGTCAGGAATCATCGCCTATGCGGCCTGCCGCTGGCTAGGGCGCGGAGCTGCGCTGTATCTTGCTGGAGAGGACGGCTTGCGCAGCGGCGAGGAGATCTTTGAAAAGCGTGGTGGCTGGCTGGTGGCCTTGTCACGCTGGATGCCGGTGCTGCCGGAGGCGGTGGCCTGTCTTGCCGGGCTGTCTCGCATGCGGCGGCGTGTGTTTTTGCCAGCACTGGCCTGCGGCGCGTTGCCCACAGGGTTTGCGTTCGCGGCCATCGGTCATCTCGGACACAGCGAGCCTGGCTGGGCCATCGCGCTGAGCGGACTCGTGCCCGTGTTGCTCTGGCTGGCAGCGGCGCGTGTTTTGAAACGTTAACGCATCTCCTGCAAACCAGCGGCCAGGGCGGCAGCGCGGGCGTGCTTTTGCATCTCGCGGCGTGCGAGCCAAAGCGCGATCGGAACCCAAACGGCGGCGGCAACTATTCCGAGGCCCCCGATCACGAGCAGCTGCCGCGTGGTCATCATCAAGCTGGCGATGACGAACCCGAGGAGAAAATTCCAGCCAAAGCCGCGCCGCACGCGCAGGATGCAGCGGACACGTGTCAAACAGCGGCCCTCGCCGTGACATTCGGTCACGCTGAGCCAAGCGTGTGAAATAGACGCCCACGGCCAAGCCTCAAGGTCAAACCAGCGCCAGCCATCGTCCTCACGATGGAGAATGTGCGCGGTTTTGAGCGTGCGGCGCATTGCCTGCAGCCAGGCGTCACGGGTGACGCCGGTCTCACTCCAGAAACGCAGCGTGCCGAGCGTGATCGCGCTCTTGTGCGGCATCTCAGGCGGAAGGATCTCCGGCAGCACAGGGTGGCGGCTCGGACGTGCGCCGAGCGTGATCATGCCGCGCAGCCGCGCCCATTCACGCACCATGGGCTGCATCAAACTCAGCCACCACAGCAGCGGACGATCTCCCGGACGCGATGAAGCGCGGGAGCTGACCCGCCATGCCGCCCAAACGGCAAACAACACGACGAACACGCCTATCTCGAACTGCTGGCACACCAGTGCGACCAGCAACAACGCGAGCCACAGCACGCCGGTGAAATGCTCCCACCAACGAAACGATGACGCGGCATAAATGACCTGAAAAGCGCCCAGCCCGAAGGAGCCGTGAAAAATGCTGCCTTCGACGGGATGGTCGGCAGGAAGCTGCTCGCCATAGATGCCGCCGCGCCAGCGCGCACCGCCAAGCGGACCGAAGCGGCCGGGATGCGCCTTCATCAGCAAGGCCTCGGCATGGCCGTAGCCGAGTTGCTGCTTCAAATAAGCCTTCACGGTTAAGCGGCGGTGATGCCAGACCATCGCGCCCGGCACAAAGCGCAGCGTGCCGTGCTCTCGCAGCCGCCAGCAGACATCCACGTCATCACCGGCGGATTTGAACTGAGCGCGGAAGCCGCCGATACGATCAAGCATGTCTTTGCGGATCGCCAGATTGCAGCCGGGCAGATGCTCGGCCTCGGTATCGTTCAGCAGCACATGCGCGGGTGCTCCTGGAGCGGCAGCAACGACGCGTTCGATGCGATTGCGCGGCGGTGGCGGGATATTTGGCCCGCCGGCGGCCACGACGTGATCTTCGCTGAACGCGTGGCTCAAATGCAGCAGCCAGTCGGGATGTGCGATGCAGTCGTCGTCGGTGTAGGCCAAAAGGCAGCCGGTGGCGAGCTGCGCGCCGAGATTCCGTGCCACGCTAAGCCCGGCATGCTCCTGACGATGGTATTTCACCCGCTCGAAGCTTTGCGCGATCTGCGCCGTGGCATCGCTGGAGCCGTCGTCGATCACCAGAACCTCGAAATCGGGATAACGCAGCGCCAGCAGCGATTCGAGGCAAGGGCGCAGCGTGGCGGAGCCGTTGAGCGTGCAGACGATGACCGAGAGGCACGGTGGATTTGCGGGCGCTGTCAGTTGGGCAGGCAAATCACGCACCGCAGCGCATGCGGGCCGCTCGTTGCGCTCACGATCCACGATGCCAAAGCTCCAGCCGGTGACTTCCTGCCCGCCGCGATGCCATTCGTCCGTGTAAGCGAACCACACGCCGCCCGCGGTGCCACAGCGCAAAAGGCAGGCGTGCTGCCAGCGCATGACCTCGGCTTGTTGCTCAGCGCCATGCGCGTTCACGTCGAGGCCGAACTCAGTGATGAGCAGCGGCTTGTTGCCCGCGAGATTTTGCAGCCGGGAGAGGCAGGCGGAGAATGCCTCGCGTGACTCGAGATAGACGTTCACCGCGAGAAAGTCCGCGTTGCGCGGCACGAGATACTCGGTGGAGGGGTAGGTAGCGTAGCTGACGAGCGTCTGCGGTGCCTGCTCACGGGCGATGCGGATCAGCTTCTCCATGAAATCACGCACACGCTCCGGCCCCATCCAGCGCACGAGCGTCTTTTCGATCTCGTTGCCGACGAGAAACGCGACGATGCAGGCATGGCCGCGCAAGCGCGAGGTGGTTTCCGAGATGCGCTGCTCGATTTCATGCCGCAGGGCGCGGTCTGAGAGAAAATCGACATGCTCAGCCCACGGAATTCCGACGATGAGGCGCAGCCCCTTGGATTCGACCTCACGCAGCACCGCAGGCGTGGGCAGCTCGTAAATCCGCACGGTGTTGAAGCCAAGCGAGGCGATGTGGCGCAGATCCGAGGCAAGGCGATCATCCTCGGGAAACGGCTCGCCGCGTGAGTTCGGCTTGAACGGCCCATAACTGACACCGCGCATGAAGAACGGCGCACCACCGGCCAGTTGGAGAAATTTTCCCGCCGTGACCACACGCGCCGCGAGATTCGCGGTCGTGGTATGGGCAGACGGTGGGGCAGCACTCATTCGGGAGCGGATGTTGAAGCAGGGACGAGCCGCAGGCCAGCCAGATTCAACTCCGCTGCGCTTCAGCCCGCCTTTTCCTGCGACTCAGCAGGCACGCTCGTCAATTCATCGGGCTTTTTCACTTCCATCACGACCCAGCCGTCCCCTTCTTTGGCGATGCGGCGGCCGTTGATGGCAAAGACGACACACAGGCCGATGAACACAGAGGAAGCTTCGAGCAGAAAGGGGGTAGTGACGAACGCAAAGAGATAAGCGAGTCCCTGAAGAGTGATCTCTCTGGCCGTCTCATTGACCACCGCGGCCACCACGGCCGCGATCACAAAGGCAAGGGTCCAGAGCACCGGCTCAAGCCAGCCGGAAGATGACGCGGGAGTGGGTTCGGAGGCAGGCATAGGGTCAGTTGGCTGGGGTGTCTCTTCGCACCGAGATGATCTGCTTGGCGTTTGCAGTCAATGGTTTGTCCTCGGCAGCGGAAGGTGTTGGGTCATTTTCTGGCAGCGCGGCAGGCACAATTTGGCGCCGGGATGCGCGGCGTCTTCAAGGGACAACCCACATTTTTCACGCGCCACGGTGAGCAGTTGTCCAAAGGAAGTTGGCATGGTTGTGGCGCTCATGGTGACAGCATTGCCGCCGGTTGCGATGAAATTTTTTCGCCAGCATCCCGCTCATGCGCCGCTGGCGGCATGGATGCGATCCAAAAAAACGGAGACCGTCACCGGTCTCCGTTCAAGGGTTTCAGAAGGATGGAAATTCAAGCTTACTTTGCCTCACCGAGGACGCGTTTGATGTCAGCGGCCTGCTGGTCGGTGCTGGCGGCGTAGTCCTGCCAGACGACCTTGCCGTCCTTCACGAGGAAACAACTGCGTTTGGCGAGCGAGAGCACACCTTTGAACATTTTTTCGACCTTGAAGGCGGCGGCGATTTTGCCTTCGGGATCAGCGATGAGGTCGTAAGGCAGGGTGAACTTGTCTTTGAACTTTTTCTGCGCCTCAGGCTTGTCAAAGCTCACACCGAGCACCTGGACGCCAGCCTTGGTTAGATCCGCGAAGGCATCACGCAAAGAGCAGGCCTGCTTGGTGCAGCCGGGAGTATCGGCCTTGGGGTAGAAGAAGACGACCGTGGGGCCTTTCTTGTAAACGTCGGCAAAGTTCACGGTGGCGGCGTCCTGGTTGATGCCGGAGACGGCGGGGGCGTCATAACTGACTTTTTCACCCTCACCGGCGCTGGCGATGCCGAAAAGAGTGTTGAACAGGGCGGTGAGCATAAGAAGACGTGTTTTCATCAGGTTACGAACAGGTTGGGTTATTCGACGGAGGCTTTGAGGCCGGGAACAGCAGCCGCGAGTTGTTTTACGCCAGCCTTGGTGGCCTTGGACTGCCAGAGATAGACATTTTTGAGGCTCTTGATCTTGGCGAGATGCTTCAAACCAGCGTCGGTGATTTCTGTGCCGTAAAGATTGAGGGTCCGAAGTTTTTTCAGGCCGCTGAGTGATTCCAGCCCGGCGTCGGTGATTTTGGTCTGGCGCAGGTCGAGCGAGATGAGGCGGGGAAGCTGGCCGAGGGTCTTCAAAGCGGCGTCGGTGAGGATGGTGCGGCCAAGATCGAACTGAACGATGTTTTCCTTCAGCGGCAAGAGGGCGGCGACTTTTTCATCATCGCACTTGGAGACGCCCGTGAGGAAATCGACGCGCAGCAGCGGGCTTTCCACCTTCACGGGAGCGACCTGCGCCCCTGCGGCCTTGGCCTTGGCGAGCAGATCGTCGGAGAGTGGTTTCACTTCTTTTTCGAGAGCGGTGAAGAAGAGTTCGTGCTCACGCGGCTTGTGCGGCTTGGCCATCTCGGTAGCCGCACCAGCGGGCATGCCCTGGGCGCTGCCGAGCCAGCCGCCGAAGTCTGCGCCTTCCTCGATCCAGGTCTTGAGCAGTTTGATTTCCTCGGAAGTGAGATCGTCACCCTTTGGCGGCATGTGGCCGTCATCGTCCTTCGGCAGCATGACGACCTCGTAGAGACCGCTTTTGTCCGGGGCACCGGGCGTGAGAATGGGGCCATTCTCACTGCCTTTGACGATGGCCCAGGAGGCGTCGAGGCGGAGGCCGACCTTGGGCTCCTTTTTCTTGCCGTTCTCCTCATAGGGAGCCTTGTGGCAGTCGATGCACTTCTTGGTGAGGACCGGAAGCAGGTCTTTTTCAAAGTTCACCGCCGCACGGACGGAGCTAGCGGCAAGGCAGGCGATGACAAAAAACACGGAGCGGCACACAGAGATAGACATGAGATTGGTAGGGGTGGTAAAAGAAAGATCAGGGCGGGGCGCGTCACCGCCAAAAATGGGGCAGGGATAACGCTTGCCTCTCCGGCTTGTTACAGAGAAATAAAGACCGATCATCCTACTCACCATGAGCACTAACCCATCCTCCCAGGTCGAGGCCGACTCGCTTCTCCGCCGCAGCACGCTGGCCATTGTCATGGGCGGCGGGGCGGGCACTAGGCTCTTTCCGCTGACCCAGAACCGTGCGAAGCCGGCCGTGCCGCTGGCAGGCAAGTACCGCCTTGTCGATATTCCGATCAGCAACTGCATCAACTCCGGCCTGCGGCAGGTGTATGTGCTCACCCAGTTCAACAGCGCCTCGCTGAATCGCCATCTCTCGCGCACCTACCGCTTTGACCAGTTCACGCGTGGTTTTGTCGAGGTGCTTGCCGCGCAGCAGACGCCGGATGGCGAGCGCTGGTACCAGGGTACCGCCGATGCCGTGCGGCAAAACTTGCGCTACTTCCTCGAAGGCGGGCATGATTATTTCCTCATTCTCAGTGGCGACCAACTCTACCGCATGGACTTCCGCAAAGTCATGCGCCAGCACATCGCCAGTGAAGCGGACCTGACCATCGCCACGCTGCCGGTGAACGCCCGTGACGCCACCGGCTTCGGCATCATGCGCGCAGACACTGACAACCGCATCCACGAGTTCGTCGAGAAGCCGAAAGACCCTGCCGTGCTCAAAAATCTGCGCATGCCGGAAGAAACCCTGCGCAGCCTCGGCCTAGACACCTCCGAGCCGCAGTACCAGGCCTCCATGGGCATCTACATCTTCAACCGCAAGGTGCTGGAGGAATGCCTGGACAACACCCACAACGACTTCGGCAAGCACATCATCCCAACGGCGATCAAGGACCGCCGCGTCCATGCCTACAACTTCCACGGCTACTGGGAGGACATCGGTACCATCCGCAGCTTCTTCCAAGCGAACCTGGACCTCTGCAAACTGGTGCCGCAGTTCGACTTCTTTGACTCCACGGCACCCATTTTCTCCCACTCCCGTGCTCTGCCCGCCACGAAGATCAACGGTGGCACCATCCGCGAGGCCTTATTGGCCGATGGTTGCATCCTCACCGACGCGCACATCGAGACCGCCGTCATCGGCGTGCGTTCGCAAATCGAGGCTGGCACCACCATCCGCGACAGCATCATCATGGGCGCGGACTTCTACGCGGGGGCCGTTGGCACCGATCACAGCCGCCCGCCACCCGGCATCGGCCGGAATTGCCGCATCGAACGTGCGATCATCGACAAAAATGTCCACATTGGCGACAACGTCGTCATCACCCCGGAAGGCAAGCCCAGCGAAATGGATGCTGAGAACTACTACATCCGCGACGGCATCGTCTGCGTGCCCAAAGACGCGGTGATCCCGGCGGGGACGTGGATCTGAAACGGTACAGCATTTTCATGCTTCACAAAAACAGGTGGCTGCGCTACAAACGCCGCCATGAAGCACCCGACCTGTGTTTTTCTCGCCCTGTTGCTGACTCTGGCTCAAACGAGCGGACAGTCGTCTGAACTCCGTACTTTCACCAACGCCTCCGGCAAAGCCATCCAGGCAAGACTTGTCGGTGTGGAAGGCGTGAACGCGACCATCGAAATGGCGACAGGCCAGCGCTTCACGCTGGCGGTCACCCAGTTTTCCGCCGCCGACCAGGCCTACATCAAACAAGCCGCCGCCACCTTGGCCCCTGCGACTGCCGCTCCCGCGGCGGCCACAGCCTACAAGCCGGGTCCGAATGACCAACTGGAGCCTGCGGTGGTGAATGAAGCCGTCGGCCAGCCGTTGTTTGGCGAGACGCCGCTCTGGACCGCATCCGCTACTGAGATCGCGGAGAAGCTCGGCATCCCGCCTGAGTCCAAGACCCAAACCTCCAGCAGCTACCGCTCCTACACCAAGGAGGACTATCTCATGTTCGGAGCGCATCCCTTCTCCGTGGCGATGTATGCCGAAAATGACAAGGTCACCGGTTTCTCGCTCGTCTTTGCCAACAAAGGCGATCTCTTCAGTGCCCGTGGCAGTGGTGAAATGCACTTTGATAAGGACACGCCGCCCGCCCAGGCCGCGATGATCGTCAAAAAGGCCATGGACAAAGATCTGGCCGCCATCTCGGCGACCCTGACCAAACAGCTTGGCGAACCGCTGAAAGAGCGCTTCGGAGAGAAAGCCGGACGCATGAACATGCAGCGTTGGGACTGGCGTGGGCACTCCATTCTGCTCGCCGAGGCTGAAGGCGAGTATGTGGGAATCCAGATCGTGACCAGTGCCTTTGCCGATGCCGGTGGCAAGGTGGCGAGCGTGGCCGACACCATCATCCGCTCCAGGGCGCTGGCGAATCTGGAGAAGCGAGAGGGTGGTGATGTCGTCATCGGTGACATCCCGATGGTGGATCAAGGCCCCAAAGGCTACTGCGCTCCCGCCACGGCCGAGCGCAGCATGCGTTACCTCGGCATCCCGGCGGATATGTACATCCTCGCCAACGCCGGGCAGACCGGCTTTGGCGGCGGAACCAACGTCGATATGATGCTCTCGGGCATGGCCGCACAGATTCGCAGCAAGCGCCGCTCGTTTGACTCCTGGGAGAGCGAACTGAAGATCAAAGAGATCGCCAAATACATCGACAAGGGGCTGCCGGTCATGTGGACCCTGTGCAGCACCAAAGGCTTCAACGACACGGCCAACAAGCGCACCAAAGAGCGCAAAACCGTGACCGACTGGGCCGCCTGGCGGGAGAAAGTCACTGCCGAGGCTGCGGCCAACTCCCTGCCCAAGGACAAGGACACCCGCCACATCGTTCTCATCATCGGCTACAACAAGGACACCAACGAGATGGCCTTCAGCGACAGTTGGGGAGACGATTTCAAGGAGCGCTGGATCACGCTCCAAGAGGCCGAGCAGGTTTCCGACGGGCGTTTTTATGTGGTGGGGTTTTGATCCGCCGGGTCAAGGCCTCAGCCCCACGCCTTTGTAACTGCGGTGCTCTAGCAAGGAGGGCCGCAGGCCTTTGACCTCGGGACGCATCAGATACGAATGTGTGTACCAATACACGGGCAGGATCGGGGCCTCGGTGAGGACGAGGGTTTCAGCCTCATTCAAGATTTGCAGACGTTTGGCGGCATCCCCCTCGCTAAAGCTCTGTTGGATGAGTTGGTCGTAGCGTGAGTTGCTCCAGCCGGTGTTGTTATTGCCGTCGTGGGTCTGCCACATCGCCAGAAAGGTGGAAGGATCAAGATAGTCGCCCACCCAAGCGGCACGGCAGACCTGAAAGTCGAGTTTGCGCTGAGATTCGAGATACACACCCCAGTCTTGGTTCAACACACGGGCGGGAATGTTGAGGTGCTGCCTCCACATGGCCTGCACAGCTTCTGCCAGCGAGCGATGCGCCTCGCTGGTGTTGATGAGGATGTCGAACGTCGGAAACCCTTTGCCATCTGGGAAGCCTGCCTCGCTGAGAAGTTTGCGGGCCTCGTCAGGATTGAAGCGCATGACATCCGGCGTGTGATACTCGGCCAGCGTTCCCGGCGGTGTCAGGCCCGTGGCGGGTTTTTGCCCGGCACGGAGGATGTTGCGTGTGATGCTCTCCCGGTCGATGGCCAGTGCGAGCGCTCGGCGCACCTTGGGATCATCAAAGGGTTTCTTCGTGACGTTGCAGCGGTAGAAATAAACGCTGAGAAGCGGATCGCTGTGGAAGAAGGGCGCTTTGCTCTCGCGGTAACCGGGAATCTTCGAGAGTGGAGCCGTGAGCGTGACGTGGAGCTGGCCGTCGAGGAAAGCACGCTCCTCCGTGGTGTCGCTGACGATGGGCAGGAAGACGATGCCGTTGAGTTTCACGCTCGCGGCGTCCCAATAGTGCGGATTGCGGTCCACTTCGATGGTCTGGTTCACCCGCCAGCTCTTGAGCTTGAAGGGGCCGTTGCCGACCATGTTGGCGGGGCGCGTCCAGCGGGTGTTGCCACGGTCCTCCATTTTACCGTGCTTCTCGATGACATGCTTTGGCACGGGGAACCACGAGTAGTGCTTCAGCATGCTCGGCAGGTAGGGGGCGGGACCTTTGAGCGTGATTTGCAGCGTGTGGGTATCGAGCGCCTTCACGCCGACTTGTGAGAAGTCTGACAACTTGCCGGTGTGATACGCTTCGGCGTTCAGCATCGGGTAAAGCATGGCCGCGTAGTCGGCCCCGAGCTGGGGGGTGAGGAGGCGCTGGT
>Ga0315908_10002721_pt1:0-5000 | contig 12858 bp, 1 predicted proteins | sample LakEriMetagenome_12_FD_203520 | JGI IMG/M metagenome (GOLD analysis project Ga0315908, IMG submission 203520) | Freshwater fungal communities from buoy surface, Lake Erie, Ohio, United States - Buoy 4 MA124 | ecosystem: Environmental > Aquatic > Freshwater > Lake > Lake biofilm | place...
TTCGATGTCGGCTCTTCCTATCATTGTGAAGCAGAATTCACAACGTGTCGGATTGTTCACCCGCTAATAGGGAACGTGAGCTGGGTTTAGACCGTCGTGAGACAGGTTAGTTTTACCCTACTGATGACTGATGTTGTGACAGCAATCCAACTTAGTACGAGAGGAACCGTTGGATCAGATAATTGGTAAAGCGGTTGATTGAACAATCAGTGCCGCAAAGCTACCATCTGTCGGATTATGACTGAACGCCTCTAAGTCAGAATCCATGCTGGCAACAACGTCCAATCAATAACAAAAGAAACGCTATATTCAAATAGTTCACAAGATTAACTGCTGTATGCTTGTAATAAGTGTGCAGTCTTAGTCAAAACTATTTAATTTATTATTGACACAAATCTTCTGTAGACGACTTAATTCAGGACAGGGTATTGTACGTGTGAGAGTAAGTTCACCTTACGATCGACTCAGATTCATCCCTGCTCCTACGATTTGTCTCATCCTTTATTATTATTTTCTGCTGGGGTTGAATTATTTATATAAATTTTTAATAATATAATTGAATTTAAATTAATATATAAAATATATATATTATTCTAAATATATATCAATATATATTAAATATTATATTTATTAAATTATATAAATATATAATTTATTATAATATTTATGCCGGGGTTAATAAATAAATATATTTAAAAAAAATTAATTTAATTTTAATAATTTTATTAATAAAAAATAGAAATTGAAAATTCAATATTTAATATTAAATTTATTTTATATACACTGATTTTTATTTTATATACCAAAATAATATTTAAACTAATTATTTTTATTAATTTTTATCTAATTATAATATAAATTAGTAATTATTATTTATAAAATTTTTTAAAAGGTCTTCAATTTTTATAGTTTTATAAATATTTACTTTATAAAAAAAATTAAAATTAAAACTTTCAATATAAATCTTTAATAAAGATATTATTACTTCTATTATTATATAACTTTAATCTTTATTATAAAATTAATATTTAAATTTTTAAGGTATTCATATTTTTTATATTTTTATTTTTATATTACTTGTAATTTAAATAACTAATATTTTTTATAATATTGCTAGCGGCCATACTAAGCCTAAAGCACCGGATCCCTTTCGAACTCCGAAGTTAAGCGGCTTGAGGCGTGGTTAGTACTAAGGTGGGGGACCGCTTGGGAAGTCCACGTGCTGCTAGCCTTTTTATTTTATTATATATAAAAACTTTAGTTTATTTATTTTTTAATTAATTAATAATTAGAATTATTAAATAATTTTATTAAAATTGTTAATAAAAAAATTTAATTTCTTATTAAAAATATTTATTATAAAATTTTATTATATGTCAATATTTTTATTTAAGGTTAAATATTATTTTAATCGAAATATTTATTTAATATAAAACTGAATTTCTTTGAATAATTTAGACATATTTTAATTATGAATAATTATTAATAATATCTAATAAATGATAATTTTTATTTTATAGATATAATATCATATCACTTTTTAATAAATTTTTTACTTTAATTTAATTATTATTATGAAATATTAATGAAAGGTTATATCAAGTTTTTAATAAAACATAAAATTCATATTTTGCTTTTAATAGATGAAATTAATAATAAAAAAATATTAATAATAAATTATTTTTAAATGGTCATTTACTAAAAAATAAGTAAAAGTCTAAAAATATAAAATTAATATAATTTTTCTAATAAATAATCAAATTAATTAAGCCTCTTTATATTTAAATAATAAAATCAAATATTATTATAATAATAAAGATAATAAATTTAAAATAAAAATTTAATAAAACTATAAAGAATTATTAATAAATATCTACCAAATCAATATTAAATTCAAACTAAAGCTCTTTTAACATTTTTTTAATTAATATCTCATTCATTAAAGCCAAATTTTGATATAGAAAATATAGCTTCTAATTTTATTTTTACATATTTTAATTTGAATTTTATCTTAAAACTTTTTAACTAGAATTAATTCATTATTTTTAAGATAGATAATCAGGACTTAAATATTATTACTCTAATTTAATAGATTTACTAAAAAATAAATCCTAATATTATTCATTAATATTTTAGTAGAGAAAAATTAATATTAGGAAATAGTCCAGCTAAAATTATTCAAAAACATAATAAAAATCATAAAACAAGTTTTGAAAAATTATTGGGTCTCAAAGAAAAAAGGGTATTGTCAAAACTTAATTAATTAGATCAAATAATATTATTTATTATTTCTCTAACATAAATAATTATTTAAAACGATTTAAATTAAGTTTATTTTAAAATAATGAAATTTTAATAATAAAAGAAAATTAATTTTTAATAATAAAATCAAGAAGAAGAAGAAAATTATTAAATAATTTGGATAAATATAAATGAAATAATTTATAAAAGAGTGATTAATAAAAAGAAAAGATTAAAAAGTAATAAAATTAAAATTTATAAATAAAAAATTAAATAATGAATATAATTTAAGTAAAGAATTTTATGATTATAGAAAATAATTTAAAAAATAGTAAAATAAATAATATTGAATCTTTAACATAATAAAAAGCTTTAAATAATTTATAAAAAATTTTTAATAAATTAATCTATTATTGACAGCGATCAACTTTTTTTATATAGCATATGAAAATAAAGCTGAATATTATAAATTTGCTTAATATTTAAAATTAGATATAAAAATAGACAAATTAAAATTGCGAAAAATCTTACTAATTTAGCTACATATTAAAATTATATGTGTAAAATAAAATATGAAAAAAAATTGAACTTGATAAATGACTTTTATAATATGAATTAGCTTTGAAAATATACAAATTAAAATTTGAAGAAAATAATTTTTTTTATAGAATAAAAATATAGGATAAACATATCTTCATAAAAATTATTATGATAAAAAGTTTTAATATTTGGAATTAGTTTTGAAAATTTAAAAATTAATATTTTGTAAAAAATCATCCTGATTAACCAATAGCATACAGTAATATAAAATTAACATATCAAAGGAAATTTGAATTATAAAAATATCTTTAATATTTAAAATTAGCTTTGAAGTAAAAAAAAAAATTAAAATTTGTTAAAAATCACCGTGATTTTGAGTGAATATGATAATAGCTGTTCAATTTTTTTAATAAGCTATAAAAATTTATAAATTGATATTGCTGTAATATATAAAAATATTGATTAAATAAAGCTATAAACTTAAATAATAATTATAGATAAAAATATCAGGTGAAAATCATTCAACAAATATTAAGTAATTAAAATTTAGATAAATATAATTATTCAGTAGAATTTGCTACTAAATTTTAAAAATAAAAATTAGGAAATTAAAATTCTTATTTAAATAATATGAATAATATTAGGGAAAATTTTTATGAAATTAAAAGATATAAATAAAGCAATTTAATATATTTAATTATCTTAAAAAATAAAAGGATTGTTAATTTCTAAAAAATAAATATGATTGCGGTAATAAATTTAGAAAATGCAAGTAGGTTATAAGAGATACACATTAAACACTTTAAAAGAAAAATAACGCAAATTTTATTTAATAAAGAGAGAAGATTGATTAGTAAAATAAATAGATATAAATATAAATAAAACTAAAAATCTTATAAAATGTTTTTTATTGGTTAATTTTTTAAAGGAAAAGAAGAAACTAGATCAACTATTGAAAAAATTAAGCTGTTAAATTTTGTAGGAAAATTTTAAGACCTGAAAAGTTAATTGATGCAAAAAAAATTAGTAGAAATGAGAGAGAATCTAAAAATGAATAACGTGCAGATAAAAAAGGATAGTTACATGCTTAAGAATATAAAAATTAATAATTTTCAGGCGAATATATGCAGATGAAACTAGAGATAGTTAATGTGGTAAGAATAACAAGTGTGTTTGTGTAAATATCTGGAAAATAATTATATAAAATCTTATAAAATAAATTTTTATCTGTATTGAATAAAAATCTACATAATATATCTGCAAATAATGATTTATAAAGTTATTAAATTATATGTTATTTAATCATCAGAAATCATTAACATTATAATTATTATAATCATAGTAAAAATTATTCTGCTGGATTTTATTTTCAATTTTCATATAACTTTTGATAACATTAACTATCATAAAGATTTTAAACAAAAAACATTTTTTAATTCTTGTTATGTTTTAAGATAAAGAATTATTAATCTCCAATAATTAGATGTAAAAAATATAAAGTTAGAATGGTGATACTTTAAAATATGTAATTATGAAATTTTTAATATTTATCAAGCAAAAATAAACTTATTTGATTGCTTAAATAGAAAATATATATTTTTTTATAATATTACTAGAAATTTTTAACGTAAAACTTAATTATTGATTTCAGTTTGGAAATCATTAATAAAAATAATGACATTAATATATTAAAAAATCAGATTAATAACTTAAAAATTAGATTTCAAATCTATTAAAATTAAAATAAATTTAACATGTTTTTTTATTAAAATAAATTTTTGTTATTTAAAATTAATAAAAATAAATTATTATTATAATTATAAATTATTTTTATAATTATATAAAGATTTTAACATTTAATAATATAATAAATTATCTAAAAATAATAACTAGAATTTCCTTATTTCCTTATTTATTTAAATATTTTTTAAATCTTTATTATTTGTCTTGATAATAAAACTGAATAGTATAAATTTAAACATAAAAATTCTAATCTGCAATAAATCTTATAAATAATGATTTTTTTGTTATTTAGAATAAATTATTATGAAATAATTTAATATATTTTTAGAAAATTTAGAATCATTTTAAATGATTATTAATGAAATAATTTTGATTAAAAAATAAAAATTAGGTGATTTAGAAAAATTAAAAAAAAAACTTTGTCTTGATTTTTTTTTGAAAAAAAAATAAATTTTGCTAACCAAAATATCTATCCA
>Ga0315908_10002722_pt1 | contig 12848 bp, 13 predicted proteins | sample LakEriMetagenome_12_FD_203520 | JGI IMG/M metagenome (GOLD analysis project Ga0315908, IMG submission 203520) | Freshwater fungal communities from buoy surface, Lake Erie, Ohio, United States - Buoy 4 MA124 | ecosystem: Environmental > Aquatic > Freshwater > Lake > Lake biofilm | place: USA...
CAAGAGTAAGGCCCTTCGCGGAATTACGCCGGTGATTGCGAGCGACGAAGAGGGTGGCGATGTGCAACGTTTGCGCAGGGCAATCTACACGCTGCCATCAGCGGCCACAATGGGAACCTGGTCTGATGCCAAGTTGCGGAAAACGGCTTTCGCCTACGGGAAGCGGATGAAGAGTTTAGGGGTAGACATTGCCTTCTCCCCTGTCGCCGATTTGAGCATCAATGGCTTCTTCATTGATAGATCTCGTCGAAGTTTCGGCTTGAAGCCGAGCGTTGTTTCACGCAAAGTGGTGGCGTGGGCAGATGGCTTGAAAGATGCCGACGTGCTTCCAGTGGTGAAACACTGGCCAGGTCATGGTCACGCTGCCGATACCCATGCCGTGCCGGGTAGAGTTCCTGCGCTTTCCAAGTTGATTGATTCAGATTTGGTTCCGTTCAACTACGCGTTCGAACGCGGAGTAACGGCCGTGATGGTTGGTCACTTATTGGTGCCGGGCCTAACCGAGCCCAACACTCCAACCAGCCGCTCGAGGCTGGCGCTGGACTTGCTTCGAACCCAAATCGGACCAGAGGGTTTGATAATCACCGATTCCCTTTCGATGGGCGGAGCAACCAAAGGTGTTAGAGGAAACATCTCCGAGGCAGCCATTCGGTCGCTCGAGGCTGGCGTTGATGTGGCACTGGTCTGCACGGGTCCAAAAAACCTGATTGCCAAAGTAACCGCTGCGGTTACCAGCGGAAGACTGCCGCGAGAGCAAATGATCAGCAAGGTTGAGCGCATTTTGGCTTACAAGCGCCAACTCGGAGTTATTCCTTAGGCTCGCAAATCTTCGACGAGATCGAAATAAGCGCAGACAATTTCGGTGTCGTCTGTTATCTCGTAACCGCACTCGGTCCAGAAACGATAGTGGCTCTCGCGGAAGTCGTCGCCGCTCAAATCACCTTCGGCCTCGGCCAGTGCAAATTCGTCTGAGACGTCTGCAAAGCGAACCACTTCGACTCTGGTGATTTCAACCGTGGCGATGTGCTGCCAGTCGTTGTCGACAACAGCTAAACGCTCACCAACGTGCTCGATGGGCTCGTTTTCGTCGATGTAATCGTGCTGAAGGGTTCCCGCGGTGGCGCGTTTGTTGCCATTTAGCAGGAAGTGGAGAATCTTGTTTCTTGATGCTCCAGGATTACCGAACTCGAGAGTTCGCATGCCGTCGATGATTGGAAAAGCCATGACGAAATACTAAACGAGATCGAATCGGTCGGCGTTCATTACCTTCACCCAAGCTGCCACGAAATCGTGGACGAACTTCTCCTGGTTGTCGTCTTGTGCATACACTTCCGCGTAGGCGCGAAGAATCGAACTGGAACCGAAGACCAGATCCACTCGGGTTGCCGTGAACTTAACCTCGCCGGTGTTGCGGTTACGCATGCGGTATTGGTTCTCACCCGCTGGCTCCCACACCAAATTCATGTCCGTTAGGTTTACGAAGAAGTCGTTGGTTAGTGAACCTTCGCGAGTGGTAAGCACGCCGTGCTTCGAGCCACCGTGGTTGGTTCCCATAACGCGCATTCCGCCAATCAGCACTGTTGCCTCAGTGGCGGTTAGACCCATGAGTTGAGTGCGGTCTAGCATAAGTTCTTCCGGGCTCACCGCGTAGTCGTCTTTCAACCAGTTGCGGTAGGCGTCGTGGAGAGGCTCCAGTGGAGCAAACGATTCAACATCGGTGTGCTCCTGGCTGGCATCGCCGCGGCCCGCTGCAAAAGGAATGGTTACCGTGTGGCCGGCAGCCTTAGCGGCCATTTCCACTCCAACGTTTCCAGCCAGCACGATGGTGTCGGCTACCGAGGCGCCGGCTTCCTTAGCTAACGGCTCGAGAACCGAAAGCACCTTGGCTAGGCGCTCTGGCTCGTTACCGGCCCAGTCTTTCTGAGGTGCTAAACGAATACGGGCGCCGTTTGCTCCACCACGAAGGTCTGAGCCGCGGAAAGTGCGAGCGGAATCCCAAGCGGTTGAAACCAGTTCGGAAACCGATAGGCCACTCGAGGCAATCTTGCTCTTTAGAGCGCTGATGTCGTAGTCGTGGTTTCCAGCAGGGATTGGGTCTTGCCAGATTAGGTCTTCGGCAGGAATATCTGGGCCAACGTAACGAGCCTTAGGACCCATGTCTCGGTGGGTTAGCTTGAACCACGCTCTGGCGAAGACGTCTGAGAAATACTCTGGGTCTTTGTAGAAGCGCTCCGAGATTTCGCGATAAATCGGGTCTTTAATCATCGCCATGTCGGCGTCGGTCATCATTGGGTCGAGCCTGATTGAAGGGTCTTCAACATCAACCGGACGGTCTTCGTCCTTGATGTTGATTGGCTTCCACTGGTTGGCGCCTGCTGGAGACTTGGTTAGCTCCCACTCGTAGGTGAAGAGTAGGTAGAAGTACCCGTTGTCCCACTGGGTTGGGTTAGTGGTCCAGGCGCCTTCGATACCGCTTGAAACGGTGTCGCGGCCAACCGAACGAGTGGTGTGGTTCATCCAGCCGAGGCCGGCCTCGCTAACATCGGCACCTTCTGGAGCTGGGCCGAGATTGGCAGCATCACCATTTCCATGCGCTTTACCAACGGTGTGGCCGCCGGCGGTTAGTGCCACGGTCTCTTCATCGTTCATCGCCATGCGAGCAAAGGTTTCGCGAATGTGGCCTGCAGTTTTTAGAGGGTCTGGCTTTCCGTTTACACCTTCAGGGTTTACGTAGATCAGACCCATGTGCACAGCAGCCAAAGGATTCTCGAGCGTGCTCGGCTTTTCCAAATCACCGTAACGCAATTCGCTTGGCGCTAGGAATTCGGTTTCCGAACCCCAGTAGATGTCTTTCTCCGGCTGCCAGATGTCTGGACGGCCAAAGGCGAAACCGAAAGTCTTCAAGCCCATTGATTCGTAGGCGATGTTTCCGGCCAAGATCATCAGATCGGCCCACGAAACCTTGTTTCCGTACTTCTTTTTGATTGGCCAAAGCAAACGCCGAGCTTTGTCTAGGTTTACGTTGTCTGGCCATGAGTTCAGAGGAGCAAAGCGCTGGTTTCCCGTTCCGCCGCCACCGCGTCCGTCTGCGGTTCGGTAAGAACCGGCCGAGTGCCAGGCCATGCGGATCATTAGGCCACCGTAGTGACCCCAGTCGGCTGGCCACCAGGTTTGGCTGTCGGTCATAAGTTTGTGCATGTCGGCCTTCAAGGCATCGACGTCTAGCTTTTTTAGCTCTTCGCGGTAGTTGAAAGAGGCGCCAAGCGGGTTCACCTTGGTGTCGTGCTGGTGCAGGATGTCTAGATTCAGTGCGTTTGGCCACCAACTGGTTGGCACTTGCGATGCGATTGAATTTGCTCCGTGAGGTACTGGGCATTTATCAGACATTTTTACTCTTTCTTTTTTGGTTACCGCATCTTGTAAATCCATTTTAGAGAAACAAAATTCCCTGAATTTGCCTACCGTCGGACGTAATGTACCAGCCCAAAGCGGCAGAAAACATGTGCAATTGATTCTCTCAGAACCAGCCGAGAGGTCTTGGGCATAGACTAAAAACAAGATCAAAGGATTTGAAAATGCAAAGGCGCATTGAACACGATCTGCTTGGAGACCTTGAGGTTCCCGCAGACGCTTACTGGGGTATTCACACCCTTCGAGCCATAACCAACTTCCCCATTTCTCTCGTGCCGATTGGGCACTACCCGTCGCAGGTTGTTGCCCTCGGCCAGGTGAAGCAGGCTGCTGCTAGGGCCAACTTTGAACTCGGCGAACTGGATGAATCAATCTTCAAGGCCATCGAGGAAGCCTGCAATGACGTAATTGCTGGAAAGCTGAATGACCAGTTTGTGGTCGATGCCATTCAGGGCGGAGCCGGTACTTCAACCAACATGAACGCCAACGAGGTAATTGCGAACAGGGCACTTGAAAAACTCGGTTTTGAAAAGGGCGACTACGACAAACTACATCCGCTGAATCACGTGAACGCATCGCAGTCGACTAACGACGTTTACCCAACCGCCATCAAGGTGGCTCTGGTTATCGACTTCAAGGATCTGATGAAAGAGATGATTTATCTCTGTGAATCCTTTGAACGTAAGGCTCACGAATTCCGCGACGTCATCAAGATGGGCCGAACCCAGCTGCAAGATGCCGTGCCAATGACTCTCGGGCAAGAGTTCGCAACCTACGGAATCATGGTTCGCGAAGACATCGAGCGGATCAAGAACATTCTGCCGCTGATTAGCGAAATCAACCTTGGTGGAACCGCCATCGGCACCGGCATCAACACCCCAGACGGTTACCCGGAAGTCGTTGCCAAGCACCTGTCTGAAGTTACCGGTCACCCGTTCACCGTGGCTGCCAACCTAATCGAAGCCACTCAAGACACGGGTGTGTTCATAACCGCGTCTGGTCTTCTGAAGCGCATCGCATCGAAGCAGTCGAAGATTGCCAACGATTTGCGGCTTCTATCTTCCGGCCCAAGAGCGGGATTCGGGGAAATCAACCTTCCTGCCCGCCAAGCCGGTTCGTCGATCATGCCAGGCAAGGTAAACCCGGTTATCCCCGAGCTCATAAACCAAATTGCCTTCACCGTAATCGGAAACGACCTAACCGTAACAATGGCTTCCGAGGCCGGACAACTACAGCTCAACGCCTTCGAGCCAATCATGTCGCGCTCTCTCAACATGTCGATTGCCTACCTCAAGCGCGGTTGCCGAGTCTTTGCCGACCTCTGCGTGGATGGCATCACTGCCAACGTTGAATACCTGAAGCAGACCGTGGAGAACTCAATTGGTTTGGTAACGGCCCTTGGCCCAACCATCGGCTACGAAAAGGCCACTGCAATTGCTAAGCACGCCTCAGAAGGCAACTTAACCGTGCGCCAGGCCGCCATTGATTTGGGCTATCTAACAGCCTCGGAGTTCGACGAGATTCTAGGCAACATTTCCGAGCTGACTGGCAATTAGAGACTTATTATTTTCTCGGGGGAAAATATGTCTAAAGAATCAAAGATGTTTAGTTCTATTCTTGGTTACGCCTTTGGGGTAGCTCTCATCGTCTGGGGAAGTATTCCAATGTGGGAGCTCTGCAGCGACGGCTGTCTCGCAAACGTGGCGAATGCGGGTCTCATATCACTCGGTGTAACCGTTCTGGCTTTGAATGCACTTATTCAAAGCAAACTGGAAGCCGGCTCAAAAGGCGGTTGTTCTCTGATTCTGCTGTCATTTCTCGGGCCGGTTACCTTCCTTTGTTTCGCAGCCATGTCGAACTTTTGGTACGTGGTTGGCTACGCATTCCCAGCCTTCATTGTTGGCCTAGTGGTTTTGATTTTCGGAATCGTAATGCTTTCGAAGTCTGCCAATAAAAAGTAGGCCCACCATTTTGGTGAGCCTACTTTTTTATTTGGAACTAGGAACGAACGGCAATCGCCATTTCGCGGAAGGCATTAACCATCTTGTCCATGTCTTTAGAGGTGTGAGCTAGAGAAACCAGCCACTGCTCATCCAGACCCGGAGGGGTAAGGATGCCACGGTTGACCCCCCACAGCCAAGAAAGCTCCGCAATTTCGAAGTCGGTTGCCTTGTAGTCTCGGTAGTTGCGAACAGCCGTTGTAGACCAGATCACCGCACCTTTGATACCAAAGCCAACGGTGTGAGCAGGTAGCTCAAACTCGGCGATGATGGCGTCCATCTTCTGCATAGCCTCGAGGTTGATGCTCTCCGCTTTGGCCATGGCCTCATCGGTGCAAACCTCGTCGACAGCCATAACCGCGGCCATAACTAGCGGGTTACCGTTGTAGGTTCCGTAGTGTGCCATGCGCCCGTCGACCACTGCATCCATGTACTTCTGCTTACCGCCGAAGACTGCCACTGGCAACCCTCCACCGATACTCTTGGCCATGGTGATCAGGTCTGGCTTCACGCCAAGTCGAACAGCACCACCGCGAGCGCCGGCGGTTAGACCGGTCTTCACCTCATCAAAGATCAGTGCGATGTTGTATTTGTCGCAGAGATCGCGAACGCCTTGCAGGTAGCCCTCGTCTGGGAGAATAATCGACAGGTTTTCAACAACCGGCTCGAGCACGAAACACGCAATCTTCTTGTGTTTCTTCTTGAAGATTTTCTCCAGGTACGGAAGGTTGTTGTAGGGAACCACGTAAACCTCGCCTGCGGTAACCTCTGGCGGAATGTGCGGGATTGGCTTCTCACCACTGCCGATAGCAGATAGCGGTGGTTTCACAGATACCTGCAGTGGGTCGTAACCACCGTGGTATCCGCCCTCAATCTTCACGATGCCGCGCTTGCCGTTTACCGCGCGTGCGGTTCTAACGGCATACATCAACGACTCGGTGCCCGAGTTGGTGAAACGCAGCATGTCTAGGCCAAAACGCTTCTTGAATGCTTCGGCAGCAACGGTAGCTGAAGGCGACGGAGTCACAAACAGGGTTCCGGTGTTGTCTAGGGCATCCTTCACACGCTTGACCACGTGAGGGTGCAGGTGACCGACCAACATGGCTCCGAAACCCATCGAGAGGTCGAGTAGTTCTCGCCCGTCAACGTCGGTTACGTAGGCGCCTTTGGCAGACACTACTGAAATTGGGTGGGGGTCCCAGTGTTGGAAGCTAGAGGTAACGCCCATGGGCAGTACTTTCGAGGCTTCTTTATTGTGCTCACCGGATTTTGGGGTTGCCTTTGAAAAGGTTTCCCATTCCTGAGCCAGGAGTTCTGCAACTCGCTCTGGGTTTAGTGGTCGGCTCGTCTCTGGGACATTTCGCCAACCTGCTGGATCGTGTTTAGTTTCGTTCTTCGCTGGACAAATTTGAATCACTCCATTCAAGAATCATTCTCACACGCCTTTTACAAATAACCTACTTTGGTGCGTTGGGCGAAAACTATACCTGCGATGACGAGTGCTCCTCCGATTGTTTGCAGAAAGTTCATCGATTGGCCAAGCCATAGCCATCCGAAGATGAAAGCGAAGACTGGCTCGGCGGTTTGCGTGATGCTCACTTTGGCGGCAGTGGTTAGTTTTAGCGCGATAAACCCCATGGCCATAGGGGCAAAAGTACCCATGACGGTGAGCCATGCCAGCGGCACCCACAGTGGCACATTCACTGCCGACAGGTTGCCGGTTAGATTAACCACCTGAGACAGATCAATTGCGCTCGCTTTTCCGCCACTGAGGATTCCCCAAAAGATTGTGGCAATCAACATGGTGTAGAACATGGTCGAAAGCGGGTCTCTAGTTAGCCCCGAATACTGACCCATCAGAAAGTAGAACGCCAGCAGCACGGCTGCCAGTAGGGCAAACCCAACTCCAACCGGGTCGAGCCCGCCAGCCCAAATTTGGCTGACAATCAGAAGCCCCGATAGCACCATCGCGACCCCGTACCAAAAGGTTCGAGTGATTTTCTCTTTGAAAACTATGCGGGCGGCTATCGGAACGATGATGATGGCCGTGTATTCAAAGAGAAGGGCTATGCCGACCGGGAGAATCGACACCGCGTTGGAGTAGGCCCACTGCATGAGAGCGAGTCCGAAAACTCCAAAAGCCAGTAGCAGTGGAACTTCTTTCCAGGTAACTTTGAAGGCCTTTGGGTTAGTGAAAACCAAAACAGCGCCGGCTAGCAGGGCGGAAACGCCCGATCTAATCAGCACCAGCTGGTCGGCTGGCAATCCGGAATCAACTACAACCGCGGTTGTTGAAGCGTTGAGCCCGAAAAAGATTGCGCTAATAAACGCAAGGACGATTCCTAAGCGGTTTGAGGTCGGTGAGTTATAGATAGGTCGTCCTAGTTGGTGATTTCTAGGCGGCCGGTCACTTTTTCTCCACCGGTGACCTTAGTTGAAATCTTTTCGAAGAGCTCTTCGTAAAGCTTTGGTTCGATGAGCTCGTGCTTTCGAAGTAAACCGAGGGCAACCAGCGGAGCTGCTCGAAGCGAACCATCGGCAATCTTCACCGCTACTCCGTAGCCCGATTTGGTTCCAATTACGAACACGCCTTCGGCACCCAACTTGGCCACGAAACCCGCTTCCATGATGAGCGTATCGGCCGATGTTGCTCCAGCCACCGCCCAAGCATTGGTTAGCATGGCAACAACGATGTCGGTATCGGCGGCGGCAAATCTTCCAGTAGCCCTCGCCAGGCCCTCCACGGTAATTGCGTGAAGCGGCGCTCCGCATCCGTCGACGGTTGAAAACAAAACCTTTTCTCCCGAATACTCTTCGAGAACTTCAACAATCAATTTCTGAAGCGGGTGTTCCGCGGAAAGGTAGTCGTGGGTTGAGAAACCGGCAACCTTGCTTGCGGCCAAAAAGCTGGCGTGCTTTCCAGAGCAGTTGAAGTATTCGCGTTTTTGTGTCCCAGCTTCCAGAACCGACTCCGGAGAAACCGGCCAGGCCACCGGGCATTGCAAATCGTTTGAGGTGAATCCGGCGTCGGCCAGGATCTCGTTGACCAGCTTGGCGTGAGCCTCGGTGCCCTGGTGGCTGCCGGCGGAAATAGCTAGCTGGGCTCCGGCAAGTTTCAAACCAACTCTGCGAGCGGCAACCGCTTGCAACGGCTTCACCGCACTTCGCGGAAAAATTAGCCGTTTCGATTTACCAATTGCATCGATGACTTTTCCATCTGGGCCAACCAGCGCGGCAATTCCCCAATGGCGGGACTCCACTAGCCCGTCGCGAATCAGCTCGGCAACCACTTCGAAATCGCTTGATTTAGGCCAAAGCTGCTGCAACGTGGTGTGGGTTTTGCTCATACGAGAAGTTTTCCACATTCAACTTGCTACCTTTGAACAAATGACAAAAAATCCCCGACTCGGCGTTTGGTTCGCCGCCGCCGCCATGGTCTTCTTCACGCGAGCGCTACTTTTCTCAACTTGGCAGAGTAGAAGCCCCGAAGTTCAGGACGCGCTCAATCTGAATACCGCCGAAATGGGTTTGCTGGTCATGCTCTTTCCGGCAGGTGGTTTGCTCGGTATCTTCTTCGCCAACTCACTAATGAATCGCTTCGGTGCTGGAAAGCTCACCATTGTTGGCTTCTCGCTGGGCGCGATCTCTCTTTACGGTTTAGGTTTAGCGGTTTCGGCCGGCAACGTCTGGGTTTCGGCCATCTGCCTATTGGGCATGGGTCTGCCGATGGCGATTGCCGATTTCACCGGAAACATTCAGGGCACCGCGGTCGATAGCCGTGCCAAAAGAAGCCTGTTCCCCGCGATCCACGCCGCCTTCGGCGTTGGCATGATGCTGGCTGCAGCGTTCTCGGGTTCGCTCATTTCAAACGGCATCGGAATCGAATTCAACTATTTGGTTGTGGCTCTAATTGTGGCCGCCGGTTCGATCTGGGCTGGGCTCGTCTTTCCCGCTCATGAACGCAAAACCGTCTCTCTGGTTGAAAAAGCCGAAACTTCGAAACTCGCTCGCAAGGTTTGGTCTGAAAAGCGCACTCTACTAATTGCGCTGATTGGCTTCTCGTTCATCATGGCCGAAATCTCAGCCGGAACCTGGTTGCCGATCGCTCTCACCAACTCTGGTTTTTCCGGTGCCGAAGCCGCAGCGGCTTTCGGTTGGTTCTGGGTTGCGATCACAGCAACTCGCGCGGTTGGCGGGTTTGTGGTCGACAAACTAGGACGCTTTCAGAGCATCTTCCTTTCGGCCCTGCTAACCGCAGCCGGGATCAGCGTCTTTGTGTTTGATTCGGTTATCCAAATGCCTTACCTTGGCATCGCGCTCTGGGGTATGGGCTTGGCTCTCGGTTTCCCGATGTCGGTGAACTCGATGAGCGACGACCCTGCCAAAGCTGCTCCGAGAATCAACATGATCATTACCGTGGTTTACATTTCCAGCATCTTGGTTGGGCCGGTTATCGGAACCATCGGCCAGGTGTTTAGTATCTACGCCGCGTTTGGTGTGCCGCTAGCCCTGATGATTGTCTCGGCGCTAATTAGCCGAGTTACCAAGAAGGTTTCCTAAACCACAACTCCGCGGGCTGCCAAGCCTTCCGCGTAGTCGTCTGCGTAGCGAAGCGACACCACAAATAGCGTGACGATTTGCCGAACCGGATTCGGCTTCACTCCCCTGGCAACACCAGCCTCGGTAATGTTTTTGGAAAAACCAATGACTAGCGCAATCGAATTGATGCTGAGGGCTATGAGCAGAGCGAAACTCTGCGACCTCGTGATTCGTTTGATCAGCTCAACAATGTCTGAGGTTTTGGTGGTCAGCGAGACCAGTGCGGCCAGCAAGATTCCAGAGAATATTGCCACGGTGTTGAAAGTGCCTCTTTCAAACCCCGAAAAGACTAGCTGCGGAACCAAAACAATTAGCAACAGAAACTTCATTTGCCATATTTGTCGCAGCACTTCGAATGGCTTTAGCCCTGCCACTAGAAAAAGCCCGATCACCGACCCCATAACCAGCGTGGAACCGAGCGCGGTTTTTCCGAAGAAACTAATCGCCGAGATTGCCAGTGCCAGCCCCAAAAGTTTCCACCCAGCTGGGATGCGGTGGATTAGAGAATTACCTGCTCGGTAGAGGCTTATCAATCGAACGCCTTGCGGTATTCGGCTATTACAGCCTCAGGTTTACCAACCCGGCGCACAGCACCCGAATCAAACCAAACCACTTCATCGCAGGTTGCCGCGAGTTCGAGGTCGTGAGTTACCAAGACCAACTGGTCAACCCTAAGAGAGTGTAAAACTAAGGTAATCAGCCTGGTGTTCGGTAAATCCAAAAGCGTGGTTGGTTCATCCGCCACGAAGAGTTTCGGAGAGCGAACCATCGCCGAAGCCATTGCCAGCAATTGTTTTTGCCCACTGGAAAGCGTGTGGCAGTTTGATTCTTGTAATTCGAGGATGCCAACCGCGCTCAAAGCCGCTTCGACCCGCGAGCGAACCTGGGCTTTGCTTAGTTTTTCTCGAGTGAGCGAGAAGGCAACGTCTTCGAAAACGGTTGGCATCACTATCTGCAGATCCGGATTACTGAAAACGAAACCGACCTCGGAAACGGATGGACTTTCACCCAGCACTGTCACTTTGCCGGAAGTCGGTTTCGCCAGACCATTGATTAGGCGAGCGAAGGTTGATTTACCAGAACCGTTGGCACCGATCACAGCAACCGACCGTGACGTGAGCTCTAGGTTGACCTTCGATAAAGCAATACGACCGTCGAATTCAACTGTCACATTTTGGAAGCTTACCCCCGAGGTCATTACTTGGTTAGCGCCCTAGGGTAGGCGGCTTTTAGTGCTAGAAGAACGATTACCGAAATCACTACCTTCACGCCATCGCCAACCAGGAATGGTAGGTTTCCGGTCGCGACCGCGAGCACTGGAGCCTGGTTTACATAGGCGAACCAGAGGATGCCGGGAATGTAGATGGCCACAATGCCACCGAGCACAAATGCCAAAGCGGAACTTACGGCCAATGGTGCTTTCGGTAGCGCGACTATGACGGCGCCGATTACCCAGGCTCCAATCAACCAGCCGATTAGGTAACCTGCGGTCGGGCCGACGAACACGGCGTATCCGCCGCGACCACCAGCTAGAAGTGGAAGACCGGCGAGAACCAAAACTTCAAAAATAAATACGGCGAGGGTTCCGCGGTAGCTACCTAGAACGGCACCGGCCAGCATAACGCCTAGTGTTTGTGCGGTTACTGGCACACCCGGAAGTATGTTTACAGCCGGTAGTAGGCCTAGTGCGGCGATTAGGCCAACAAAGATTGCGATGCGAGGGTAGTCGCGAAGTTGTAGTTTCAATGGGTTCCTTCCTGAACACTGTTCAGGTTAGTATTACTTCACCATGAACGCAAGTCGCCACTCAAAAACCGATGTGCTTCAGGCCGCCCTAAAACTTCTCGATGAGGTGGGCCTTCCAGATCTCACCATGCGAAAGCTAGCCGCTTCGCTCGATTTGCAACCGAGCGCGCTCTACTGGCACTACCCCAACAAGCAAACTCTCCTGGCCGAAGTTTCCAACACCATCGTGAACTTTGCCAGGTCCGTTACCGCTGGAAAAACCTGGCAAGAAACGGCAACTCTCGAGGCACTCGCTCTGCGAGATGCTTTACTCGCATTCCGCGACGGCGCAGAAGTGGTTTCCAGCACTCTGGCACTCGGCCTAGGAGCCGACCGCGCGCTGGAACGTTTAGAGAATTCGATAGCAATCGAAAATCGCAAACTGGCCCACGCCGCCGCCGAGTCGATTCTGTTTCTGGTGTTAGGCCAGGTTTGGCACGAGCAGCAGCGCATGCAGGCGAACTCTCTCGGAGTGGTAGACAATCTTGAACTATCTGGAACACCAAACTTGGAAATCGGCATTCAGTTGATTTTGCAGGGCCTCGGGATAAAAATAAATTCATGACAGAAAAAGTAAATGGCCCGGCAAGCTACTTTCCATCAATTGAGAAAACCTACGGGAAGCCAATCGATCACTGGATGAAGCAGTTGGATCAGGTGAAACACGCCAAGCACGGCGAACAGGTTACGTTCCTAAAAAGTGAACACGCCATGGGTCATGGCCACGCCAACGCCATTGTTGCCGTTTATCGAAAAGACAACGGGCTCTAGAGAATCGAAGCCACTAGCCAGGTAAACAGTGGCGCGAGAACTAGAGCCGGCAGCATGTCGGCTACTGCAACGGAACGCAACTTGAGTAGGCGAAGACCGATCCCGAGCATCAGGATTCCGCCGGTTGCGGTAATTGCCGAAACCATGGCGGCCGGGATTCCAGCTCCGGCAAAGTAAGCCACACCGGTTAGAAGCCCCTGCCAAATACCCACCGTGACTGCCGAGGCAGCAACACCCCAACCGAGGCTGGCGGCAAACGCAATCGACGCGAAGCCGTCGAGG
>Ga0315908_10002724_pt1 | contig 12839 bp, 9 predicted proteins | sample LakEriMetagenome_12_FD_203520 | JGI IMG/M metagenome (GOLD analysis project Ga0315908, IMG submission 203520) | Freshwater fungal communities from buoy surface, Lake Erie, Ohio, United States - Buoy 4 MA124 | ecosystem: Environmental > Aquatic > Freshwater > Lake > Lake biofilm | place: USA...
TCTCTGGTCGATAGCCGGCTTCATGACTGGCACGGCGGAATCGCATCAAGACCTGCTTTTGTACCGCACCCTGCTCGGGTTTTGTGAGGGCGGTCACTGGCCGTGTGCGATCAAAGCGACGCGTGTGCTGCTGGATGCCCGCGACCGGTCGCTGGGAAACAGCGTGCTGCAGAGCGGCACGTCCATCGGCGCCATCATCACGCCGCTGTTGATGCAATCGCTCATGACCCCGGCCGTCGGCAGCTGGCGGGGCGCTTTTCAAATCATCGCCCTGATTGGCGTCGTATGGATCGTCCTCTGGCTCTTCATTGTTCGGAAATCAGACCTTGTGACTCGCGAAGAGGATGCCGTACCCGAGGCCAGCGACCGCATCAGCCTCTGGCGCCTCGTCCTGAGCCGACGCATGCTCGTCATCTTTGGCGTGATCGCCTGCATCAATACCACTTGGCAAATCATGCGCGCCTGGCTTCCCAAATTCCTGCAGGAAGGTCGAGGATGGACGGAATCGGATGCCTTGTATTTTAATTCTGCGTGGTTTGTGGCCACGGACATCGGTTGCCTCGGAGCGGGAGCAGCGGCCGTCTGGCTGGCGCGACGCGGACTGCCCGTGACCCGCGCTCGGCTGATCGTGTTCAGCGCATGCGGACTGCTGGTCCTCGCCTCCGCTCTGGCCCCATTCATCGAGCAGGGCGCCGCTCTCATGATTGTCTTGATGATCGCTGGCGCCGGTGCCCTCGGATTGTTTCCGATCTATCACGCCTTCACTCAGGATATTTCCGGCAACCGCCAGGGACGCATCACTGGCATCGCCAGCGTGGCCGCCTGGATCCTGCCCGCCTGGGCTCAACGCGGGTTCGGATGGCTCGCCGACACTACCGGTTCGTTCAACGCCGGCTTCATCGCCGCCGCGTTTCTCCCACTCGTCGCCGCCTTCATCCTCGTCATCGGATGGGGACGAGACACCCGCTCATCCTCATGACTCCGCCAGCCATCTCACGCCGTCACTTCATCAGCACCGTGGCCAGCACCGCCATGGCCAGCACCCTGCCCGCCACCACCCCAGCCTCAGGAACACGAAAAAAAATCGCCCTGCTCGGGACCGTAAATTTCACCCACTCCCACACCCAGCACTTTATCGATCGATTCCTCCTCGGGTACGGCTGGCGCGGCGAATGGAGAAAACCAGCCGTCGATCTGGTCTCGCTTTATATTGACCAGTTTCCATCGACAGATTTGACGCGGGCCCGGGCGAAGCAATACGAAGTTCCGATTTTTCCAAGCATCCGAGAGGCGCTTGGACGGGGTGGACCGGGACTGGCGGTTGACGGAGTGGTCATTATTGGAGAGCACGGCGAATACCCTGTGAACGAACGCGGACAGCGACTCTACCCGCGCCATGCTTGGTTTAAGGAGGTGGTCCGCGTTTTTGAGCAGGCCGGGCGCGCCGTACCCGTCTTTAATGACAAGCACTTGTCCACCGACTGGGCCCAGTGCGAGGAAATGGTTGCTGATTCCGTCCGTCTGGGATTTCCGCTGCTGGCCGGATCCTCCCTGCCAGCGACGTGGCGGCTGCCCGCCATCGACATACCCCACGGCACCCCACTGAAAGAAAGCGTCTGCGCCTGCTATGGCGGGGTGGATTCTTATGATTTCCATGGACTGGAAACAGCGCAATGCATGTCCGAACGCCGTCAAGGAGGCGAAGTAGGAATTTCCTCCGTCCATGCCGTCAAAGGCGCCAAGGTCTGGGACATGATGGCCGAACGCCCCGACACCCAGCGCCTGCTCGTCGCCGCCCTTTCTCGCAGTAACACGCTGCCGGTCGAAAACGGCTATCCGACCGGCCCGGTGACCTTTGACTGGGCCCGCACGGTTTTTCCTGAGCCTGTCGCTTATTTCATCGATCATCGTGACGGCTTTCGCACGACGATGTTTTTGCTAGCGATTCAAGACTTTAATTATGCGGGGCTGCGCGCGGACACAGGCGAAGTGATTGCCTGCCAGATGCATCTGCCCATGCCTGGCAGCGGAGCGACGACGGCGGATTTTTTCAACCCCTTGGTCCGGTATATTGAAGACATGGTCATTGAAAACCGCGTCCCCTATCCGGTGCAGCGCACCCTACTGACGTCAGGCATGACGCTCGCGGCCGTGGAATCACTGCACCGCGGACAAATTCCCGTGGCTACCCCCGAAATGGCGGTGCGATATGAGGTGGGGGCCGCATCAACGTTCTGGCGCGATTAAGGCCTATGATCCACAGTAATTTCCCTTTCTTCACCAATCCTTTGACTTCCCGCCGACCGATCCACCGCCTGGCATGACCCGATCCAAGACCATCGCTTTATATGCGGCCGTATGGCTGTTTTTGGTCACGTTCATGATCTATCCGATTCTGCATGTGGTCAAAGAGGCCTTTGTCTCAGACCAGCACGGATTCACCTTGGCCTTTTTATGGGAGGTTTTTGCCAATCCGATTTATGTCGAAGGCTTGTGGAATTCACTCGTCATGGCGGTTTTCAGCACGCTGCTGGCATTTACGATTGCCATGCCTCTGGCGTGGGTTTCCGACCGCTTCAAATTCCCGGGTAAGGCGGTGCTCAATTCCGCCGTCCTCGTCCCCTTGATCTTGCCTCCCTTTGTCGGCGCCATCGGCATCAAACATCTGATTGGCCCTGACGGCGCCATCAATGCCTTGCTGTCACACCTTGGATTGATGGATCCGGCGCACCCGATCGACTGGCTCGGCGAATCACGTTTGACGGGAGTGGTCCTGCTCAACGCATTGCATTTGTATCCAATCCTCCTGCTCAACATTTCGGCGGCTCTCGCCAATATTGATCCAGCCATGGAAGAAGCGGCAGCCAATCTGGGATGCCCCGGATGGAAAAAGTTCCTTCGGATCACCTTTCCGCTCGCCATGCCGGGTATCTTTGCCGGAGGCACCGTGGTTTTTGTCTGGGCTTTTACAGAACTCGGCGTCCCATTGATTTTTGATTACCCGAGGGTGGTATCGATGCAGATATGGGAGGGCTTAAAAGATTTGAGCGGCAACCCGTTTCCCTATGCACTGGTCGTGGTAGTCTTGATGTTCAGCTCGCTGATTTTTATTCTCAGCAAGCGTTTCTTTGGCCGCAATGATTTTGCGTCAGCTGGCCGCGCGAGTACGGCGGTGAGTGCGCGCGAACCAGACCGTCCGTGGCAGCGCTGGGCTTGCACGGGATTGTTTGCCGGCGTCACCGCGGTCGCCCTGCTGCCACATGTTGGCGTGCTGCTGGTCAGTTTCTCCCAAGACTGGTACCAATCCGTCATTCCCTCGTCTTTCACACTGCAAAACTACACGGATGCTCTGGGTGACCCGCGCACCGTGGGATCGATCGCTAACAGCTTGAAATACGCTTCGCTCTCGACCCTTGTTGATCTCGTGCTGGGGGTCAGCATCGCCTGGCTCGTCTGCCGCAGCAATATGCCCGGACGCCAATGGCTGGATTCGCTGGCCATGATGCCACTCGCCGTTCCCGGACTGGTCATGGCTTTCGGATACCTCGCCATGACCCGCGAAGGCCGGCCGTTTCACTTTCTGATGCCCGACGATAATCCCGTCATCATCCTCGTCATCGCCTACAGCGTGCGACGGCTGCCGTATATCGTGCGAAGCGCGATCGCCGGATTCCAGCAGACCAGCGTCACACTCGAAGAAGCCGCCATGAATCTCGGCTGCCCGCCCGCCCGCACTTTCTGGCGGGTCACCGCCCCCCTCATCACCGCCAATCTCGTGGCCGGCGGATTGCTGGCGTTCGCCTTCGCCATGCTGGAAGTCAGCGACTCACTCGTCCTCGCCCAAAAACAAGAACACTTCGCCATCACCACGGCCATTTATGATCTCTTCGGCGCACTGGGCAGCGGCGAAGGCATGGCCTCCGCCCTCGGCGTTTGGAGCATGATTTTCCTCGCCCTCACCATCATCGGCGCCAGCGTCGTCCTCGGGAAAAAACTAGGCGCCCTCTTCCGGGTGTAATCTGGCGCCAGCGCCGTGCCAATTCCGCCCCCATCGATCCATTGGTCCTTAAAGCGGAGATGACGATTTCACAAAGATGCTGCAAGTAAATAAAACTCAGAGAAATGAGCGATTTATAGGAACGATTCAGCACTCACCCTGCGGGTGAGCCTAGAGTTTGGCCAATGTGCCCTGAAGGGGCATCGCATACCAGCCTAGGGCATCGCCCTAGGAACCGCATCCCAGAGAATAGGTGTGTTCTGAAGGAACACCGCATAGGGTAGGCCGGGGTCGATGTCCGAGACACGGAGACTATGCGGCGTTCCTTCAGAACGCGGTTTTCTTTTTCCGGGTGGATTCCCAGGGTTGCACCCTGGACTGGTATGCGATGCCCCGTCAGGGCATGGAATGGGAACCGCGGTGAAGACATGGGATCGGAAACGCGGTGTTCGAGTGGCTCCAACGGAGCCTTGCCCACTCAATGGGACACGATTCCCTGGGCTTTCACAGGGCGGCCCGCCGTCATCACCGCACTGGAATCGTCAGCAGTGGCGCCTCGGCAGGCGGCGCCGCCTGAATGCGATACAGCTGCATCAATAAAGCTAAGGTGTCCTTCGACTCAATATCATCATGACTGATGCTGTAGAAGTGGCCGTTGTGGCGGACCCAGACCATGGAATCCCGCAAACGGGTGGCTGAAACCCGGATCTTAAGCTTCCCGTTGGCCGCGCTCTCTCTCGCCCGCCGTTCCTGTCCCGGCGGGGTGGGCGTATTATGCGAGGCGGCAAACATCACATCGAAAAGCGACCGAAACTGGCACGCCTCCAGCGGAAATTCTTCTTCTCCGATTTTCAAAGCATACCCGGTCGGAGCCGCGACCACGGTCAGCTGGTACTGCGTCTGAGCCGCCTTCAGTTTGGCGACAAATTCTTGAAATTTCGCGGCGCTGGGGGCTTCGGCATGATTGACGAGAACCGCCCCGCCCGGCAAGGTGACGCGCTCAATCAATAAACTAGCCAGCGACTCCACCGGCCATCCGGCCCGCAAAAGCAGGCAAAACGTCTGCGGCGAAATCTCGGTCAGCAGCTGTTGCACATAGTTTTTCCCTTCCACCGTCGAATAGCTCACGGTAGGTTTAGTCGAGAACGCATAATCAAATTCAGTCTCCGATCCAGAAAGCACCAGCTGCTCGCGATTGAGGCCGACATTCGCTCCCACCCGGCTTTCATACGCGGCTGTCAGTGAACCCGCCTGCAGAAACATCGGCGATTCCCGAAAATGCATGCGCACCACATTCAGCAGCATCTGCTGCGTCTGATTAAACTGCAGCGTCGTGTTGAATTCGGTGAAATCCGAGCGAATCGCCCGGTTGGCGACCGAGCAGCCCCCGAGAAACAGACTCAGACCTGTCCACGCAGTCACTGCCACAATAGAGCCGTAAAATGACGAATGCTTCATGAGGTGATAGTAGTTTCCTGCAGGCCTCGGCCAATTCGGAGCTGGTGAGTTTGGGCTATAATCATGAGATCGATCAACAGGGAGTTTCTCGCGGCGATTTCCGCTCCATCCGAGCGTACATCCGCGTACGTTCTCAGGGCGATGGTGAGGCCATCCTTACTGATATTGTGGACTCCGATGGTGGTTTCGCCCGATACGAAGGAAGCGTCTTCGGCAATGCGCTGGCGCACGGCAGTGAAGTAAGTGTGCAATCGATCCGGTGTTGCTCCCTCGGTAATGAGGAGTTCTAGAGCGATGAGGCGGTGCCGCCGCGCCCCGAGATTGAGGATCGGCATGTCTGAGATTTTGCCGTTCGGAATAATGGCCACGCTATCATCCGCGGTGCGGATGCGGGTCGAACGGATGCCAACCCCCTCGACAGTACCCTGCACCGTACCGACGTTAATCCAGTCGCCTGTTCGAAAGGGACGATCGGTGACAATGGTGCCGGCGCCAAAGAAGTTGGCCAGCGTTTCCCGCGCGGCGATGGCGAAGGCCAGTCCCCCGATACCCAAACCCGCGAGGATCTGGGTCGATGGAATGGACAACAAATAAGCAATCGCGAGCATGGTGCCGACAACGATGGAGATCCGGCCCCCGGTAATGACGAGATTGACGATGATGTCATCTAAGCGGCTCAACGTGCGCTGAGCTCGCCGAGCCAGCATCACAGCGACTACGGAGAGAAGATGCCACGCCACGAGCCCCGCCGAGAGGCACAGAATCGTGCCAGCGATAGGAATGAAATACCGTCGTGATCGTTCAGGGATGCCGATCAGATACGGAATCTGTTTCAGAAGCCCCATTGTCAGGAGCACGGTCAAGGCCCAGACAAATTCCTGCGGCTGGCCTGCGCCGCCAGAAGGAAAGCGCATGATCACCCGTGAAATCATGCGCGCCGTCGTCCGTCCAATAAAAAATCCCATGGGAGCAAGCATCGCTACAATCAATGCCTGCCAGAGTTCGAGCCGGTTAACGCGCCGTAACAAGGCCGGAATTTTTTCTTTAACCTTTTCACGGAGAATAAAATACGAGATATCCGGAACAGATCCAGGCGGTACCGCCCGCGGCACCGGCAGCGAATCCATCGCAAAAAAAAGGTCCGAGATGTCATCCAGCGTCGACGACGTAAAGCGCCATGGCGCACCCGACTCGGAATTACTGGGAGCGATCACAATCGATCCCAATCCGTGGACAAAATGAACATACGGATCGCGGCGTCGATGGTCGTCAGGAATCGATTGCAGCCCCTCCATCCCTATCTGCTGTAACGTACGCCGCAGATAAAATGCCACCAGCGCTCCGTCTCCATTCCTTAAAATTTCCGGGATGCGGCTCAAATCAAGGGTCGAAAAAACCACAGCCCGTCCAGCGCCATGCCAATCATCCATTCCTTCCAAAAACGCCCGCATGGTGTCCCGGGGACTCTGCAGCCGGAGATAAGACCGTGCAGACGGCTTATCATCACCATACACTTCGAGCAATGCCGCCCGCGAGGTTTCGATTTCCTCCACGCCCGGAATGACCAGCCGCCACGAGCCCGCGGCATCACGGTTCATCTTCACCATCAATATTTTGCCAGATGAAGGCTGCTCTAGCCGCAAGGCTACGGTATCTCCCTCCACCTCAACTGGCAACACCTGCCAATTGATGGTGGTCAGATCAATCAATTCAAAATACCGTCGAACTGCCTCCATCAACTGCACCGGCGTGACCGTCTCCTCACGAGGTGCCAAAACCACCGCCTGAGCCGCCCGGTCCCACGCCTCCTCCCTCCCCGAACGCGCAAGAGTCGCCGCCGATAAAAATCCCGCTAACGCCTCCCGCGGCGACCGCAACACCAATGACTCCCCCCCTCCGCTGACGGACGAACGCTTTCCGGTCCACCAACTCATTTCATCCGTGCGGCCGACGAACGTATGCCCCTCCCGCCCCATTTCGAGAACGATCGCACCAGATTGATCCCCCTCGATCCAGCGCCCCTCCAATCGACGCCCCGTCACCGTGGCCTCAATCCGGCCTTGTTGCGGCGCGTAACTGCCGGTCACCACCGTGCCTCGCTGCTCCAAAATGAGTCGTCCCCCTCCCCCACTCCACGAAATATCCCATTCACTCGTCCAATCCCGGTCCGCGGCTCCGGCTGCCGACGCAAGCCACACCATGAGCCAACCACAATTTAACAAACCCAGCCTCAATCCTCGCACTCCCGTCGCCCCCCAGGACCACGCCCTGAAAAACCTCCAGATCCAAAGAGCTTGGAAAAAACGAACTGCCGCTTCAGTTGCCATAAAATTGAAGAAAAGACATGAATGAAAATGAGATACCTGACCCGCAAATCACCCCTCAAAAGCGCCTGCGCAAGTCTCAACTGACCCACAGTCGCCCGCTGGGGGACTGCGTGACCTTGGGTTTAATCAACATAAAATGGATCATTAACCTCCCTGCATGGCGAGAAATTTTCCCCTTTCGCCTTGGGTTGAAGACTGATTCCCATCTGGTTTTGAATTTTGGGACTTCTTGGGAATTTTACGAAGACGCCGAGCTGGGGCTCGGCGTTCCCGGGAGCCCCCCTGACATCCAGCCCCTCACGCCATCACCACGCCATCAAAGTCTAACTGACCAGTCGCGGTTCAGCTTCTTTGTTGTGGCATTGGGCTTCCACCACCATGGCCAGCACCCCGTTGATCAAGTCACGTGAAAAGATGACATCGCGCACATTTTCCAGTGCCACTTCTTCATCCACTGTGGCCGTTGTGGCACAAAGCGCGCGCGCTTCGCCACAAAAGGCATCGATCGCCATCTCGGCGATGACGCGCGCTTCCGCCATCCGGCCGAGCATGAGAAAAGCCGCGACCTCCACTGCCAACACATCAGCTCGCTGACGTTCGCTGGGAAAAAGTGTCTCCAGACGGTCAAGCGCCTCCAGCGGTCGACCTCGATCCAGACACGCCAGAGCTGTGACGACGCACAACATGGGTCTGGAAAAGCCGTAGAAGAAGGAGGAGGCAGTGACCATGGGCGAGATCATCTCTAAATGTCATCCGCATGACCAGAAAAAAGTGCAGAAAAGGCACCTTTATGACCGACGCCGTCACACCAGCCCCCGAATCGGCTCGCCGCGGGTGACGGCATCGATCACGCGCGGCGGAATGCCTGACATGAGCCGGACCTGCCCGATGTCCATCAACGTATGCATGATGGTAGCCATAAGGTCCTGCATGGTAACCGGTTGAGAAGCCGGTTCGCCCCCGTCTCGCGATGACTGGCCAATGACCTGTCCCATTTTGAGCCCCCCTCCATACAAGAGCAGTGGCGCAAGATTACCCCAATGGTCACGCCCTCCATCTTTATTGATGGCCGGGGTGCGGCCCATCTCTCCGCAGCAAACGAGGAGGATGGAATCACGCAGTCCCCGGGCCTCGACATCTTCGATGAAAGCGGACACAGCGTGATCGAACGGGGCACCGACATAATCCATGCCGGTCGTCAGAGGGGCATTGTTGATATCGGCATGCATGTCCCATACGAAGCTGGTGGTGACTGTGACGAATCCGGCACCTCGTTCGCATAACCGGCGGGCGAGGAGCAATTGTTTCCCCAACGTCAGCGCGTTAGTGGCGTAATGGTCGCGATTGTTCCATTTTGGGCTGATACGATCGCGCGGGAGAAGCGGAGCGGTGTCATAACGTGCCACCACGCGTTGATCTTCGCGGGAAAGATCAAAGGCATCAAACACGCCGCGATGCAACGCCTCAAATGCCTGCTGCTGAGAGGCATCAAAGCCCCGGACCTCCTCGCTGCCGTCGGCCCAGTGTTTCCATTGATCCAGAACTCCGAGCAGCGCTCGCCGATTGTGGAACCGGCCTTCGGGAAGATTCAAGCGCATGTCCTGCTGCAGGTCCGCCCCCGCCCCTGGAACGAAAGGGGCAAAAGCCCGGCTGAGTTCACCCGTGCCTTCAAAATTTCCAAAGTCCGTGACCGCCGCCTGAGCGCTGGCCTCCACCGAACGCGGAAACAAGGTCACATTCGTCGGCATAGCCGTGCCAGCCCTCGAGGAGCCGGCAATACTGGAATAAAGCGATCCCATGTTCGCCCGCAGCGTATCCGCACCCAGCACAGGTTTAATGTCATGGTTGCCGTCTCCCGTGACAAACGAGCGCACCAAACTGAACTTGTGCGCCAACCGGGCCAGACGAGGGAAATGACTGCCAAAGGTAATGCCTGGCAACGTGGTCTTGATCTCGCCGGTCGTACTGCGAATCGAGGAAGACGCCTCCATTTTAGGATCGAAGGTCTCGAACTGCGACGGCCCCCCGTGCATAAACAAAAAAATGACAGACTTGTCTTTCAGCGGGCTCAGAGCACCAGCGGCCGCCTGAACCGCACAGCGGTCAGCCAACGTCAGCCCGCCCAGCCCCAACGCCCCAGCCCGCAGAAACTGGCGACGCTGCCACCGCCCAGCCTGCCTAAAATGGTCTTGGAAAGTCAGCATGACGCTCACTTATGACAGAAACGCAGCCCAGAAGTCGAGTCTTTCCGCAGAGGAAGAATAACAAGAACCGAGGGTGCGGCTGAGGGGCAGGGAGGAGGAAGGACTGCGACCGGGACTTGCATGGACGGCAAGGCCGGGCTACGCCTCGCAGCGATGAAACTGACGCTACGACCTGCGGACACCTGCACTTTCGACTGCCTGGCTTTGGGAGAAATCATGTTGCGAATGGATCCGGGCGAGAGCCGGGTGCGGGTGGCGCGTCACTTTTCTGTTTGGGAAGGCGGTGGTGAGTACAATGTCGCCCGCGGGTTACGCCGGTGTTTCGGGCTGCGCACGGCGGTAGCCACGGCCTTTGCGGACAACCCGGTGGGCCGGCTACTGGAGGATTTCATTTTGCAGGGCGGGGTGGACACCCGGTTGATCAAGTGGGTGCCCTACGACGGCATCGGCCGCACCGTCCGCAATGGCCTTAATTTCACGGAGCGAGGCTTCGGGGTGCGCGGCGCCGTCGGGGTGCCTGACCGCGGCCACACCGCCGCTTCGCAATTGAAGCCAGGCGACTTCGACTGGGACCACATTTTCGGCACCCTCGGAGTGCGATGGCTGCACACGGGCGGGATTTTTGCCGCACTCAGCGCCACCACTCCAGAACTGGTCATTGAAGCCGTGGAGTCCGCCCGCCGCCATGGCACCATCGTCAGTTATGACCTCAATTACCGCCCCAGCCTGTGGAAAAGCATTGGTGGCCAAGCCCGGGCCCGCGAGGTCAACCGGCGCATCGCGCGGTCGGTCGATGTCATGATCGGCAATGAAGAAGATTTTACGGCCAGTTTGGGCCTGAAAGTAGAAGGATTGGACGAACACATCACCCATCTTGAGACGGAAAGTTTCAAAACGATGATCCACGAAGCGGTGGCTGAATTCGGATTCAAGGCGGTGGCCACCACGTTGCGCACGGTCAAATCGGCCACCATCAATGACTGGGGGGCGCTGTGTTATTATGACGGCCACATGCATGAATCCATCCATCGCCCTGATCTGGAAATTCTGGACCGCGTCGGTGGCGGGGACAGTTTTGCCTCGGGTTTAATCTACGGCTTCCTCACCAGCGGAGATGCCGCCCGAGCGGTCGAGTATGGCGCGGCCCACGGTGCGCTGGCCATGACGACTCCGGGCGACACCTCCATGGCCACCCTTGAGGAAGTCGAGAAATTGATGAATGGCGGCTCGGCCCGGGTCGAACGGTGAAGCACCCCATCCCCCACCCCCATGCGCGCGGTGGGTGTTTTCGAACTAGCCGAATGCCGACCCCGATGGCATGAAGTGGGATGAGTGCTTCACTTTTTGATCTCCGGGGCCGCGTTGCGGTCGTGATTGGCGGCACCGGCGAACTGTGCGGGGCCATGGCCGAAGGACTGGCGGCGGCCGGAGCAGAAGTAGTCCTCGCAGGACGCAGCGAGGAAAAAGCCGCCGCCCGCCTCGCTTCTATTTCGGCGGCAGGCGGTCTTGGGTATTTTGTCCCGGTCGACGCCGGAAAAAAAGCCAGCGTGACGGCGCTGTTGGACCATGTCCTCGCCCGGTCTGGACACGTCGACATCCTCATTAATGGCGCAGGCGTCAACTCGCCCACCCCGTTTTTGGAAATCACCGAAGACGAATACGACCGCATCATGACCGTCAACACCAAGGCCACCTTTCTGGCCTGTCAGGTCTTTGGAGCCCACTGGCTGCACACCGCGCAGCCCGCCTCCATCATCAACCTCGGCTCAATGGCAGGCCTGACTCCGCTCAGCCGCGTCTTCACCTACTCCATGAGCAAGGCCGCCGTTCACAACCTGACCAAAAACCTCGCCCGCGAATGGGCCCCGCATCACATTCGCGTCAATACCCTCGTGCCCGGCTTCTTTCCCGCCGAACAAAACAAAAAAGTGCTCAATCCTGATCGCGTCGCCTCCATCCTCAACGGCACACCCATGGGCCGGTTCGGCGAAGCCCGTGAACTCGTCGGCGCTACCCTGCTGCTCGCCTCGCCCGCCGCCGGCAGCTTCATCACCGGTACCGAAATGGTCGTCGATGGCGGATTCCAAGCGATGAGCCTGTAAAAAAGCTCACCCGCTGGCCTTGCCTCCCCACTCATCGGCGTCCCACCCACTCAACTCAGAAATCGACGAAATTCGAGCTCGAGGCATTTTTCCCGCTTGATCCATGCTCATCCGAGAGTTATAGGTATGTTGTTGACGAATTTTTCTGCAAATAGCAAAGAGGAAAGCACCATGCCCCGTTGCCCATGGGCGGCACTAGAGCGGCTGAGTGAGAGGGTTGAAGTTGTGCCGCATCGGCTGATGGCATGGAGTTAGTGATCTGCAGAGACTGTTTTGGGATCGGGCGCGTGGTCACACGCCCAGCCCGCCCCTGCCCTGACCACCCAACGGAGGATACCCGCCATTAGCAGCAAGCCCAACCAACGATTCCAGCCCCGTCGCGACTTCGGTCCGCGCGTTAACGATCGCATTCGTGCCCCGAAAATCCGGGTTATTGACGGCGCATCCGGGGCTCAACTCGGCGTCATGTCGTCCTACGACGCGCTCCAACTGGCCCGCCAGAAGGGACTCGATCTGGTCGAAATCGCCGCCAATGCCCAGCCGCCAGTGTGCAAAATCATTGATTTTGGCAAATGGAAATACGAGCAGGCCAAGCACGAAAAAGAAAAGCACAAAGCCAAGGCCAGCAAAGTCAAGGAAGTGAAGCTGCGCGTCGGCATTGACCCTCACGACTACAAGATCAAACTGACCCGAGCTGAAGACTTTCTGATGCACAACGACAAGTTGCGCGTCGTGCTGCAGTTCAAAGGGC
>Ga0315908_10002726_pt1 | contig 12837 bp, 6 predicted proteins | sample LakEriMetagenome_12_FD_203520 | JGI IMG/M metagenome (GOLD analysis project Ga0315908, IMG submission 203520) | Freshwater fungal communities from buoy surface, Lake Erie, Ohio, United States - Buoy 4 MA124 | ecosystem: Environmental > Aquatic > Freshwater > Lake > Lake biofilm | place: USA...
ATTTTTATTAATCTTTAGATTTTATTTATTATAAATATTATTTTTAACTATTTTTTTAAAAATATTTTTATATACTTTATTAATTAACATGAGCTTTCATTACTTTTTTGCTTTTGTATTCAAAAATGTTCACTTCTTTTTTTTAATAAATTTAGTCTTAACTTATTATTTCACATTATTATTTTAAATTATTTTTATTTTATATTAATTAATTGACATTTTCTAAAGTATATTTATAAATTTTATTATTATCTTAATCACTTATTTTCCAATAATTATCTATGTCTATTTGATTTATTTTTAATAACATTTTTAGATTTATTTAGTTTTTATTTAATATCTATATAATATCATCACTAATATTTTCTTAAATGATAAGATTTTTTATTTCATCTAATTTGATATTTTTCATATGAACTATTTTATTTGTTTTTGGACAAAAAACTTTCTAAAAATTAAATCCAATATATGCTTTCAAAAAAGATTTTTCATAATCAATCGGAACTTAATATTTTCCTTCAACTATTTATAAGAAATAAAAAAATAAAATAAAATTTAAATATATATAATAAAAATACGTTTAATTTTAGAAATAATAGTATCTATATTCTAATACTAACTGACTAACTTAAATGCAGTATTAGATCCAATTTTGGGAATATTTTTAAGATAATCACATCCACACAAAATACAGGCAGTAATAAACATATTCCAATCAAAATTATGAAAATAACTTCTTGCATTATTATTTTAGATTTATAAACATTAATCTATATTAATGAGTTTTGCGTCACCCAAATGATCAAGTTTGAAAAGCACATCGGAACATCCAAAAACAATAAGATCGGAATCTTCAGAAATAACAAAATCTACATATTTGTTTCTGTTTATATAAGCTAATTAGGCATCTGCTTCAAAAGGACTTAAAATACATTCACATTGATATTTTAGAATAGATTGACGCATTAATGTAAATGCTAATTCTTTTGTTATATCAAAGCATTCAACTAGTTTCTTCTAGCTTAATTCTACATTTCCTATCAATAATTATCTATTATCATACTTATTATTAATATATAACTATAATAAAAATAATTTAATAATAATTTAAATAACCTTCTTTATGAAAATCCATTGCTTTTTAAAATGCTAATTTCCTAGTGTTTTCCCTTTCATTCTCAACATCTTACTTTAAATTGTGGTTTTCACCATCAAAGACCAATATTATTTTAATTTAATATTTTTATAGCATTTCTATTTTTTTATAAATAAATTCAAAGCATTTTTCATACAATTATTCAATATTATGGATGTTTTTATTAATCAATTTAAACTTTTCATATTTGAACATATCGCTGACATTTCTATTTAGATCTTCATTAAAAATTTGCAAGAGATTATTATTCATTTCATTGAACATTAAATTGTACAATGTTTTTTGACAATTAAATAGTCCTTTGTGAAGCCACACATAAACATCAACTCCTACTGTTTTTCCTTTGAACTATTAAATGTTTACATCCTATTATTAATCTTTTAAAATTTAGAGCAAATCTTTGATACCCATTATTTAAAATTATTTTCTTTTATTCACTTAAATTTAATCAATACAAATATAAAACCAATTTAATAACATAGCGCTTTTTATATAAATAAACTATAAATCAAAAATAAGGTTAATTATTAGCTAACTTAGAAAACTCTGTAATAGATGATTTAAATAAAGGAATTCCAAATAAACTCCTAGTATTATAATCCTTGATAAATACAAGAACATAATCTCCTATTTTGAGTTGTTCTAAGTTATTATGTTATACTTAGTTTTGATTAACAACCTACTAAAAAAATAAATCGTAAGGAACCTCTTTATCCCTATATTTCTACAAGCCTTAAATGAGTTTTTGTTGATCTTATAGACTATAATATTTATCAATTATAACCCTCTTAAAAGTATCAGTCTTTCCCTTTAACTATCCTCCTTTAGCCTCTCCTTCTACTAACACTAAATGTACTCAACCCACTTCTTGCCTCTATATCCCTTCCAAATTTATTTCGAATTGCTTAATCATCCTTTCCAATCTTTCTTACTTTACCTCAACACTCACATCATCCTTTAGTTTCCTATCAGCATGAGTCTTTTCCCTCATTGAATAGGAAAATAAGAAACAATTCTCATACTTTACTTCATCAATTAATTATAAAGTCTCTTTGAATTACTCTTCAGTTTCTCCACAAAATCCACTTATGAAATCTGATGAGAGAGTGGCTTTAGGGATAATGGATTTGATAGTTGACACTAATTATAGATAGGATTCTCTTGTGTAATATCTACGCATTGAAACAAGGATAGTGTTGGATCCAGATTGAGCAGGGATATGTAAATTTTTACAAATATTGGGATATTTCGAAATTATCTATAGTACTCTTTGGGGGAAGTCTTTAGGGTGAGGGGAAGTAAAGCGAAAACGAACTTCTGGGGCTATTAATGAGGCTTATTCTAGAAGGTGTTCAAAACGGATTCCATCGCCTCTTCTTAATCGATATAGCTCCTTAAAACTATTAATTATGATAATAAATATGAATATATAATAATAATTAATTTAAATAATATAAATAATTATATTATGATATGTAAACATAAATACCCTTCTGTATTTTGATGTTAGTAATCTTCAGAAGTATCCTTTGGTGCTTCCTCTTGATTAAGATAATGATAACTATTAACATTCTATCCCAAAAATATGATTTCCTTAATGCCTTGATCCCTAAGTATTCAAACCTCATTCAAAATAGTAAAAGGATCTCTACTCCTCTCACGACCTCTGACGAAAGGCACAATACAAAACGAACACATATTATTACATCCTCTCATTATACTAATATAACTGCTAACCTAATTTGAGTCAATGCGAACTGGTTTTATTTCATGGTAAGTCTCTTCTAATGAAAGTTAAGTGTTAATTTGAAGGGAGTTGTTATTTGATATTATTAATGCGGAAAGTAGTTTAGGAAGGTCACGATAGCAATCTGGGCCTACTATAACATCGATTATTGAAGATTTTGTAAGAAGTTTTTCTTTAAGTCTTTCCGCCATGCATCCTAATACGCCTATTATTCGTTTGTTTTTAAGATTCTGTGATAGTAAATATTCATTAATCTTTATATCTTATTGTTATTATTCTTTTAATTAATATAATTATTGTTATTATTATTCTTATTATTATTATTATTCTTATTATTCTTATTAATCGTAATATTATTCTTATTATTATTCTTATTACTCTTATTATTCTTATTACTCTTATTATTCTTATTATTTTTATTATTCTTATAAATCATATTTTTATTATTATTATTATTATTATTATTATTGTTGCTCAGAATATTATTTTTTTATCTTTTTAATTTTGCTTTAAGATAATTAATTTTAATTTTTCCATTATTTTAATGAATTTAATCTGTTGATTACTTTTTGTTCTGCATTTTCTCTTATTGCACAAGTATTAACTAAAATTATATCAGCTTCATCTATAATATTTGTTAATATAAATCCTTATTCTTAAAGAATTGATATTACTATTTAAGAGTCAGATTCATTCATTTAACAACCGTATGTTTCTATTATAAACTATTTTATTTAATATTTATGTTACTTTCTTAGTATTATTTTGATTTGAATTTAAATTAATTTTTTACTTTTATGTATCTGATAATTTTTTAATATTTTGTTTTTACATAAATTCATCCAACATAGGTATTTTTTCAATTGATATTTTTTAATTTAAATTTGTGAACAATTATTTAATGTTTAAATTTTTATTATAATTTAATTTTATTCAAAATTATTTTTTTAGATTATTTTTATAAATGGAGGGTAATTTTTTCATTTATTTTCTTTTATTTTATTAAATATTTAAAAAGATATAAATAAAATTTTTAATATAATTTATTTAAAAGCTATAAAATTATAAAAAATTTATAAATTTTTTTTAAATAAAAGTTAAAAAAAAATATAAAAATATTTATTTTTTAATAATGATTTTTATAATAAGATTCTAAAGAAAAAATGATGATCAATAAGAATATATTTAAAATAATTAAAATACTTTTCAATATAAAAATATAAAAATTATAAAATAAAATTGATATATAATTGATTATATTATTAATTAATGACGGAAAATAAAAATACAAGCAAAACAAAAAGTGAGAATAACCCTGAAAACCTCTAATTCAATGACATCCAAAACGTAAATGAAATGCTTTTAATAAACAACTAAGAAGATGAGCTGGTCAAAAAAAATGCATCTCTAACTGATAAAATAAACAGCTGGATTTTTAAAAACTACCAAATTTTAATAATCCTACTCTTCCTAATAATTTTCATTTCAATACCAACTCTTTTACTTATGCGTCGAAAGAAATATTAACATCTTTTAAAAGAATCGAGAGAATTATCTCCAGAAATGCGAGCATTCATAAACCGTAAGAATTATCGATATTTGCAAATGAACAATGATATGTGAGTATTATTAATAAGTGATCCTGATGCAGCTAGATGTGGAGCAGCATTAAGGGTTGATATTGGAAGTGCTAATGAACCTAAAGGAATTCCTGGACTCGCTCATTTTCTTGAACATATGTTATTTTTTGGAAGTGATAAGTATAATAATCCTAATTTATTCTTTGATTTCGTAGGGAAGTATTAAGGAACTACAAATGCTTTTACTGAGGATCATTCTACAACTTATTATTTTGAAATAAATGATAATTAGTTTGAAAAAGGTTTAGATATTTGGAGTAGATTTTTTATTGACCCTTTGTTCAATTAGAATTAGGTTGAGAAAGAGGTTAATGCTGTTAATAATGAGTATGAACAGGATCTGATGAGTAATAGTTGGAGGTATGTAGAGTTGGTCAGGAGATTAAGTAATAAGGATCATCCTATGCATAGGTTTTATATTGGAAATCTAGAGACTTTAAAGTAGATTCCAGAGTAGTAGGGGATAAGGTTATATTTTTATAAATTTAATAAAATTAATTTCTTATTTATAATTTAAAAATCATATTTTATTTATTTATATATATTATTATTGTCTTTATTATAATTTAATTATTATTTGTTGTCATAATATTAATAATTTATTTAATTATTATTTATTATAATTATGAAAATAAATATTTTACTTGTTTATGAATAACTTTTAAAATATTTTATTAATAATTAATTATATTTTAAATTTTAATATTAGATTGGAATAACAGGTAAAAAAATTATTTGAATAATACTATAGTGCAAATCTCATGACTTTAGTAATTATAGCTCCAATGAGGTTAGACGACCTTGAACAATTTGTTGTGCCAAAATTTAGCGTAGTAAAAAATAAAAAAATAGATTATTACAAGATTAATAATTATGAGGAAACTCCAGCTTTTTAATAATAAAATTTGGCACAATTTGTATGGTATTAACCAATCGGAAATCATAGAATGTTGACAATTTTCTATTACATTTAAATACCGAATTTCAAAGACCTTTAGTTTAGAAGTGACTTCAAAAAAAATGTAGAATATATTTTGAAGTTGATAAATAGTGATAGCAAGTTAGGATTCAGAAGTTATTTAAGAAACAAGAATTATGCTAGTTATACTAGAGCTAGTTATTGGGAGAAGAGTTCGGAATTTATTGCTATTGATGTTGATATTTCTGTTACTAAATTGGGATTAGAAAATGTATTGGAAATAGTCTAGAGCTTTACTGAGTTTATATATAGAATTAAAATAAATGAAGTCAATAATGAAAAGTTTAGGGAAATTTAATTGATTTAGACTATTAAATACTTTTATTAAGTAAAAAAATATTCATTATATTTATATTTTTATTAATACTATTAACTATTTATTATAATCATTATAATTATAATAATTAATATAATTATTTCAAATATAGAAAATTTAATAAATATGATAAATATTATAATTATAATAATTATAATAATTATTAATAATAATAAATTAAAAGGAGAGATAATCTATTGATGGTTATTTGTTAGGCTATATAAATAAATTGATTAACAATAGAAAGATAGTAGATAGCAGTTTTTTAGTAAATCAAGAAGTTTTATAGACATTCAATGAGACTATGATTAAAAATATTTTGGAATAAATAAGTATTAAAAATTCATTAGTTGTTATTGCCAGTGATTTATTTGAAATCAGCAATAATTATTAATTAGTAAAATTCAAACAATTGACTGAACTTAGCAGTTCTTTAATAAGAAATTAATCTGAAAATAATTTGAAGAATTTTAGGTTTAAAGAAACTAAATTTTAATCCAATAAGACTAATTGGATAAAACTAGAAAACGTTTTTAGATTTCTTTAATCCAAAGTTCATATTTAAGAAGAACAATAATTATAATTATAAGACAATAAAGAAAAAGAGACTGATGAAATAGATATTTTACAATTGATTTAAAAATAGGCAATTTCAAAGACTGGTCATTATAAAAGACATAACAAACATATGAATAATAATTATAACTTAATTGTAAATAACATAAATAAAGTATAACATAACTTGGAAATAGTTTAGAACAGTAATGAAATGATGAATAATTTAATTGATAAAACTAATTTTAATCATAATTTTATGTAGAATCTTAATAAGACAGAACATAAAAACAATACCAAATTATTAGATACTTTTGATCCTTACATGAATATTTTCTTTAGCTCTGAAAAAATTCGCAAAGATATTTTGAATCAGATGTCTAATGAAAAAAGCAATATTTTTATAAACTACAAATCTGAAAAAAACAGATTTATTCCGGAAAATATGTTAATGAATAGCTAATGTTATAAATCAATAAACCCTTAAAAACAGGACCAATAAAGGTTCAAAATAAACCTAATAAAAAAATAATCTTACCTTTTAAATATTAATGATATGATCGAGTAGAAATATGACAATCCTTCTATTAACAGTTAATACCTTGATTATTATTGTCACATTGAGGAATTGAGAAAAGATATTAATGTTGATGAAACTAAACTTATTATTTCCAATTAGCTTGGACAATTATGGGCTAAGTTGGATAGGTCCTATTTATCGCCCAAAGTTTATTATTATTTTATTATATTTACTATTATAATTTTATATTATTATCATTTGTATAATATATATATATTTATTTACAAATTTATTTTAATTATTGATATAAACATCATTAAATATTTATAATTATATATTTATAATTATATATTTGTTATTATTTGAATTTATATTTATTTAAAATTTTATTGTAATACATATTACAATAATATATAATATAAATCAATAATAATTAAAAATTATTAATATGATTATATAATAATTTTGCTTAAAATAATAATAAAGGCATCAGTAAAACTTCAGCTGAATTCTCAAATAAAGTACACAAAACAAAACTAAGTAATGTCAAACTTGCTAATGCTGGTATTAGGTGATAAATTAAAAGAAGAACTTTTCGATGCTTCATACATGGGATACTCATTAAACATGGGCTACTCTTAAAAAGGATTTGATTTCTAAGTATCAGGCTATTCTGATAAAATTGATAGCGCAATTTAGATTATGGTCAATACATTCATTTAATATTAGTTTTCAGAGCAAGACTTCTTATAGAATAAAGAGTATTTAATTAATTAGATTTAGAAAAGTTAATTTTAAGGAGTTATGCAAAATATTTAGGATATTTTGAATTACATTGTTATTGATAATTATAATTTAGACATGGAATTATTGGATGAGTTGATTAATGTTGATTATTAATAATTAATTTAATTTAGGTAGGGAATTTTGAGTACTGCTACTTTTTATGGTCTTGAGGTTGGTAATATTCAGTTAAATAAAATGAGTTAGATGTTTATTATTTTATAAAATTAAATAGCTGTTATTTAAGGAGTTGATATTTCTTAATAGTAGTCATTATTGATTGATTCTAATTTTAATGTTGTTATTAAAAACTAATCGTCTGCCGACAATAATAATAATTATAATAATAATTCTGATATTAATATCATTCATAACAATAATAATAATAATAATAAAAATGATAGTAATATTAATGCTAGCATTTCTTATAATAATAATAGTGTCATTAAAATTAAAACTGATAATAATTCTTTAAATGATAATTAAAATTTAATAAATGATTCATCTATAATTTAAAATTAAATTCATAATAATATTTCTAACATAAATTAATCATAAAATAATTAATTAATTTAAAATAATTAAACATCAAATTAAATAATTATCAATAGCAATAGTAATGGAGATAATTAAAATAGTGATTTAAAAAATGATGTTATCAAAAATAATACAAACATAAATAATAGCACTAATTAGATTATGAATTAAACAAATATTATAAATAATTAAACATAAATTTAAGACAAGGATTAAAATCAGTCTAACTAAACTTAAAATAGGCTTAAAAAAAAATAAAATTTGTTATTTATTAATACTGAAATATAAAATAAAACCAATAAAAAAACTGAATAAAAAAAATTTATTATGACGGAAGGATATAGAGAAAACACATTAAAAAGTTAGAAAATATTTAAAAATCAATACGAATAATTATTAAAGGATACAAAATAAAAATGGATATAGTAAGAAATTGAATAAAGATTTAAACAAAAATCTAGTAATAGTGATAATGATAATAAAATATTAAAACTTCAATTGAATGAAACCTTAATTTATAGATAATTTAATAAAAAGAAAGATGATTTAAATCACGGCATTCTAAATTTTTATCAAATGCCGTTTAATGAAAACATAAATCCAGACGACCATGATAATTCTTTAACAAATCAAAGAAAAATAATGTTGTTAACAAGACTAATCCAATCAATTATAGGGAAATAAGCCTTCAATTTTTTAAGAACTGAACATTAATTAGGATATTCTGTTTATACTTCATATATTTCTTTTGAAAATACTGATGGAATATATGTATGTATTTAAGGCAGCTCTAAAAATCCAAAAGAAATGGATGAAAAAATAGAGTTATTTTTATTAAATTTTTATGAATATATCAAAAATAAAAATGAATAAGAATTTAAAAATGCGATATATAATGCTATAATGTAGTTAAGGTATAGAGATTCGAATTTAGAAACTAAATTAAACAGGTTTTGGAAAGATATAGTGAGTCAAAAAACTAATTTTAATAAATAATAAGTTTATTCAGAAATTCTAGCGAAATTGACTAAAAATGATTTTTTAGACTTTTTTTAGAAATATATGTTGCATGATGTTAGAAAATTATCAATTTAAATTTATAGTTAATAATAAATGATTAATAGAAGAGAAAATTTGGTAATTCCTTAAGACACAAATGTTGAGTATAATGGAAGAGGATAAAAGATTATTACTGATGCTACTCTTTTTAAAAATCTTGAAAGATTCGATTCTAGTTTTAATAGACTTAAAATCTGATATGTTTCTTATTAATTATTATTTATATTTATATTTTTAATATTCATAAATTTTTTATATATCATATTTTTATTTTATATATCTACTTATTGTTATATTCATTATTAACAGTTAAATGTAATATTAAAATAGTTAAATGAAGTAAGAATTCAAATAAAATACTTAATAATAATTTAAATAAAGTAAATAAAATAATGTTTTGTAAAGCTATGATATGAATATCCAAGACCAAAATCAAAATACAAATCTTTATAATAAATGTTAGATTAAAAGTGATAATTAAAATTTAAATTATGTTAAAGGATAAAACATGTATTAAATAGAAAATTTAGATGAAAAATTAGAAAGTTAATTGTTATCAATCCAAGAAAAAATGTTAAAATTCATTTCTTTGAATGAAAAGAACTAATAGAAAATAAAAATATTAGAATAAAAATAACAAGAAAATGTATAAAAATAATATGAAATACAAAATTTATATGAAGAAAACAATTAAATGAAACAGAATATAGATTATTTAAACAAATAAATATAAAAGTTGTAATAATATAATGAAGAATTATAAAAAGTAATTTTTATATTAAATAAATTAGGATTATAACGAGTCTGATCAATTAAACTCAACTTCAAATGAATACAGCTACAATATATAAAAAAAAAGTGAAATAATGAAAAATAAAATTTAATTTATAAAAAATTAAAAGATAGGAGATTTTTAGTTAGTTTAAGAATTATAAAATATTGAAGATTTGTTTATCAATATATAGTAATATTCATAAAAATATATTTATTAAATGGAATAAAATCATTAAAATTAAGTTAAAAATTCATTTAACAAAAAAAGTATAAGTAATGATTAAACAACTAAAGTTTCTTAAACTTAAAATAGTTTAAACTAAACTTAATAAAGTAATATTTAGTTAGATTTTAATGAGATCAATTAAGACAGTTATTATTTATCACATGATAACTTTAAAAGTGAATCAGACCAATTTTTTTAATAAAAAGTAAATTAATGTTTTTAAAAATTTGATTTTCTCAATAAAATAAATTAAAATAAAGAGTCAGAAATAATCGTAAGTTAACTAAAAGTTAATTTGTAAGAACTTAAATAAAATTATGAATAATAACAGATTTAATTTTAAGAAAATAAATAAAATAACATTAATTTATAAGAACAAACCTAGCAAAATCAATTATATATTTAAAAATAACAAAATCAAATCACAAAATTGAAAAATTAGATTGTAACTTTAAATTCTGAAAAAAATCTTTTAAGCAATCAAATTAATGATATTCTAAATAATTTTGTTAGTAAATAGATAAAATGATCATAATATATCTATATAAGAACTATAATTATATTTAAATAATTTTATTATGAGTTTGTAACAATGGTCTATTGCAAACTCAATAGATTAAAAATAATTTTTTTTTGAGGATACAGAAGAATTGACTATCGATTAAATTTAGTTTTATTAAAATTTTCTTTAAGAAAAAAATCTTAAAAAAATTGAAATTATTTCTTATCATATTATGATTTGTGAGAAAAAAAAAAAAGTGTTTTATAAAATAACGGTTTCAACTTCATGTATAAATTACTTTATTTTTAAAAGTTATAGCGATTTTTATTTATTAAATTAAAAAGTAAATAAAAATTTTTATTTAAGATGTTAAAAAAGCTGAAAGAAATTTGGATATTTGATTTTCCACCTAAAAAAATATTTGGAAATTTTGAAGAAAAATTATTGGAATTTAGAAAAAAAACTTTAAATTAATTTCTTTAATAGATACTAATATAATAATAAAGCTATTAATTATTTTCAATTTTAGAATTCTTAGAACTTAAAAGTAAATTTATTATATTAATTAAAAGATTAGTATTTTTAAAATGGAAAGAAAGTAATAAATTTTAAGAAAGATTTAATTTAAGAAAATTTTAGTGAAAAATAACACGAAAATATTATTAAAAATTTTTTAGATAATATTCAATATAAAGACAATTGTATTATTTAAACTTTTAAGTACTTAATTTTATTAAATTTAAGCGAAATTATTTAATTTATTAGAAGAAAAAAAAACTACTTAAACAAAAAAAATATATTATTACTTTTAATGGGAAATAGAAAATTAAAAGGTATTATTTTTTATGTTGGATAATTTAATTCAACATTAGAATAAGATTAAATTTAAAAAGATAATATATAAAATTCACATTTTATTTGTTAAATAGGGCTTAAAATGCTTTGCTAACTAATGGACTACGATTTTATGAACCTTGAAGCTGATAATTTTATTTAGACATTTTGTAATCTATCATTAAATAATATTTTTTATCTAAACTTAGATAAACATATACTAGGAGATAATAAAAAAAAATGCAAATTATATTCATTGAAATTAAGTTAAATATACTTTAAAAATAATATAAATTTAAATAAATTTCATAAAATATAATTTTTTAGAAACTACCAAGCCTATTAAATTTATGAAAAATGGATTGAAAATAAATAAGTATTTTAATATAAAACTGAAATATAAAAAAATATAAATGATATAGAATAAGAGGGTTAAATAATATTATCAAATGACTAATAATATTTATAAGCTCAAATATTAATACAATAAAAATAATTATTATTATAAAAATAACAAGAATAATAATAATTATAATAATAATAATAATATTAAAAATATTAATGAGAACAAGAAATATAGAATAAAAAAGATATCTAATAAATAGAACAAATTATATAACCAAATGACTAATAATATTAAATATTATTAAATTAATAATCCAATAATTTTTTATAATTAGATTCTATAATATAATTTTAGAATTAAAATATTCTTTATTAACCAATAATTTAAACGACTAATATTTAATTTAATAATTGATAACTTCTAAAAAATGATAATTTTTTATATGATAAATTTTATTATTTTATTTACATAAAATATTTTATAAATTCATTTTTAATTATTATTATTAACTGGTTAGATTATTTTTAAAATTAAATAAAATAGAAATGTAAAATTAAAATTTATAATATAATTTTATTTATCAATGATAATTTTTTATATTTACATTCTTATAATCATAAAAATAATTTAAAATAAAAAATAAATTTCTATAAAAATATATATTTGATAATTTTTTATTTGAAATATTTATATTTTAATAATTTTTTTTAATTTATTTTTATAGATATTAATTTTATAATATTTTTTTTTTTTTTTTTTTATCGGTCCTCCGGAGAGGTCGCTGTGCAGCGCTATTGATTCTTTAGTTAGTCCATTTGGATTAAAGAGGGGAAACTGCACAAAACCCTCCACTTAACTTTGTC
>Ga0315908_10002727_pt1 | contig 12836 bp, 5 predicted proteins | sample LakEriMetagenome_12_FD_203520 | JGI IMG/M metagenome (GOLD analysis project Ga0315908, IMG submission 203520) | Freshwater fungal communities from buoy surface, Lake Erie, Ohio, United States - Buoy 4 MA124 | ecosystem: Environmental > Aquatic > Freshwater > Lake > Lake biofilm | place: USA...
ATTTTCTGATGTCTTCATTTTATTTTTCTATAATTAATACAAGATCATGTTTTTATTTATTCAAAATATTATTTTTTATCTGTTATTCTTAGTTTATTTTAAGTAAATCAATTATTTATTTTTATTAGGAATTTTATTTTTTTATATTTTCTTTTAATTCAATCTATATTTATATTTTATTATTATACTTATATTGAATCTTTTTCGTTAATTTCTTTTTAAATCTGTTTTTCTAATTTTATTTTATTTTTCTTAATTATTTTTAATTTTATATACATTTATTTATTAGATTAAATCGTTTTTTTCTTTAGAATATGACTGTTTAATTGTTTCAATATAGTTCTCTTTTTCTTATAATTATTTATTTAAATCATCAATTTTTTTTAAATTTATATCTTATTCTTATTACATTTCAATTATTTATATTTTTATAAGTTTTTTTAATATTTAATAAAATATATAAATGTATTTATTCAATTATAAATATATTATCAATGATAATAAATTGAATCAATTATAAATCTTAATATAAATTAAATTGATTATTTATTTAAATATTTATATATTGAAATTTATGTAGGAAAATTAACTTAAATATGAAATTATAGATTCTTTTAATAATTTATTTTAATTAAGTTTAAACTAAATACTATTTGAATTATCAATATATCCAAAGATTACTTTTGTAGAAAGAGAAATTTTTGGATTATAAGTTTTTGTTACTAAATCTGGTATTCTTGAAGCGTATATATAAGAAATTTCAAATTTGATTTAAAAATTAATGATAGAAGATGTTTTTTATATGTCAATTATTAAAATCATAGATAAAAATCAAAATATACTATATATTTATGAAATAGAATTTATAAAAGAAAAATAATTAGATTAAATAAATGAAAATATTAATTAATTTAATTATCTTTTTGATTCATATATTAAATCAATTATTTTTAAATTAATTTAAAATTTAAAAGAAATAAAAAATAGAATCAGAGAATAAAAAATTATTAACGAAGAATTTTATGACAATAATTTATAATTTATCATAATGATTGAAACAAATGGAAATGAAATATTAAACGAAAATATTAAATACAGTTTAATAGATAATTTTATAATTGTTAACCAAAACACTTATAAATAAGACTGCATATAAAATTAAAATTGATTAAAATTTAAATAATTGGAATTTTAGATGTTTAATGATTTTTAAATTAGCTGTTCGATAAAATATAAGCTTTGAATTTTATTGTAATAATTTAAAAGTTTCTTAAAAATTAATTAAATAATAATTAAATAAATTTAAATTAATATAGATTTTATAATTATAATTTTATATAATAGATTATTAAAATTAATTAAATTTTTGACAAGTAATTTAATTTTTTTATGAATCTGTTTATTATAAATCTGGATAAGATTGAATATTTTAATATTCAATATAATTTATTATATTTTAAATTTATGATAATAAATTTATATAATTACTTCAAAATTTTTTTTAATAAAATATCATTTTATATTTTATAATATTAATTTATTGTTATATTTTATTTATAAATATATATAATTTTTTACTATATTCTTTAATTTACATATTATTAAAAACAAAATAATTTAATGTTTTAATTTTAAAATATATTAAATAATATTAATTATTTAAATAATCAATCTTGCTTATATTTATTTACATCATATTTATAATAATTATTATTATTTAAGTATATCATAATAACTATAATAATTATATACAAATAAATTCTTAAAAAAATATTATATTAAAAATAAATTTCTTAATAGATTTATAAGAATTATACATAAATAATAATAAAAAATAAAATGGAATAAAAATTCAGAGTGTTTTTAAATTTATATGATTTATCATAAGGAATGGCAAGATAATTATCTCCTTCTTTACTTAAAAAATAGATAGATGGTGTTTGGCATACAGGAATAGTTGTTTATTAAGTTGAATATTATTATGGAGGAGGTATATGTAAAGGAATTCCAAAGTAAACCCCATATGGAAATCCGGTTTAAGAAATTTATCTTGGAGAAACTGAAATTTCTTAAATCGATTTTCATGAATTTTTATAAAATTAAAAACAGAATTTTACAATAGAAAAATATGATTTATTTAAACATAATTGTAATAATTTTACAAATGAATGTTCTGAATTTTTATTGGGAAAAAGTATTCCTAATTTTATTACTGATTTACCTAATCAAGTATTAAATACTCCTCTTGGTTAAATTATAAAACCTATGATAGACCAATTTACTAATACAATGAATTAATAATCAACTAATTAATAAATGTTTAATAACAATAATAATTTTAATAACAATTAAAATTTTAATTTAAGTTAAACTCAAAATGATAATCAAGGAAAAGTTATAGAAATAAATAGCGCTGAGTAATTTATTTAGATAATAGAAAAAAATAATGCTGTTATTTTTGACTTTTTCTCTCTAAGTTGCCCACCATGTATGCAAATAAAACCAATATTTGCCCAAAAGGCTTAATCTTTCCCTTAGATAAAATTTTGTTCAATAGATACTTAAAAAAATTAACATCTATCTTAAATGTTTGAAATTTAAGCAATACCTACATTTTTAGTTTATTGGAATTAAGAGCAAATATTTTCATTCAAAGGTAATATTTAATTTTATTATTAATATATTTTAAAATAAAATTAATTAATCTTTTTATATAAGGTGCAAATTAATAGGAATTAAATAGACAAATACAATTTTTATTGGGAAAAATGGGCCCATAAAATTATTAAAATAATGATTATTCAGAATATAAATAAAAGATTGAATAGTAAAAATAAATAGTTTAATCTAAAAAAAGTGTTTTTGAATTTAAAATATTTAAGCCTGATTAAGTTTTTAACTATTATTATGATAACGATAAATTATAAATGGCTTTTAAAAAGTTATAAGAGTAAATATAAAATTTAGATGATATAAAATTAATTACTGATCTTGAAAAAAATTAATTATTAAATGAATAAAAAATATAATAAGTAATTAAGATATTATTAGACTTATTAATAAATAATATTGAAAAAGAGTAAAATGAAATGAATTTAATACCCAATTTAGATATTTTAAGATATTTAGTTCTTAATAAGGATTTTCACAAAAAATTATTTTAATAATTTTAGGATGTAGTTTAAATTCTTTTGAAAATATTGATGAGTGATTTTATCTAGAATAAAAATGTAAAATTATTGGTTATTAGAATATTAGTAAATTTATAAAAATAAGACATCGAAAAACAAGCTTTAAAAGATGTGACGAATATTTTAGAGAAACGTAACATATATAAATAATTATAAATTAGATCTTATATAATAAATAAAAACTGAAAATTTAAAAAATAATTATTAAGCAAATGTTATACTTATGCTTAATTTAGTAGAAAACAAATACCTGTCAAGTGTTAATAAGGATTATATGTTAGAGTTAATCAAATAAATTAATTTAAAAGAAAATGAAAATATTTTTAATGATGATATTATAAGATTAGGAATTTCTATGCTTTTGATAAGATTTATTTATAAACAACCATAAAATATTGAAGATGTTAAGTAGCTCTAAATAGAATTTATTAATCAAAAATTTAAATTATCTGCAGATTAAAAATTATAATAATTAATAGATGACATTCTTATTATCCTTCATAATCTTGACTAATGATTTTTTATAATTTTATAAAATAATTTTATTTTCTATATTTAATATCTATTTTTATGGGTAAAAACTTTAAATAAAATACTATTAATTCTAAAAAAAATAAATTTTAGGAAATCAAGAAATAAAACAATGAAAAAGTTAAAAAAATTACTAAGGAAATTCGAAAAGATATGGCATTAGGATTACCTCATAAAAAATTTGATAGAAAATTAAAAGCTCCCAAATTAAATTTATTCAAACAAAATATTATAAATTAGCTTGAAAGAAAAAATAATCTTGAAGAAAAATAAATATACAGATTATAACAATTAAAACACAAAGACAATAATAATGTTCTTAATAAAACAGATTATGACGTTGAGTAATATGAATTAAAATAATATTTATAATATTAAGAGCAATAAGATGAATTTATATCAGATAAAAAGGAAAATAGTAAAATATAAAATTAATAAAAATTCAAAAAGGAATTAAAAAAATTGGTTGAAGAAGCTGATATAATATTAGAAGTATTAGATGCAAGAGATCCAATGGGATGTAGATGTAAAGATTTAGAAGCTGAGATTTTAGGTTAATAGAAGAAAATAATATTAATTTTGAATAAAATAGATTTGGTACCATTGGAAATAGCAGTTTAGTGGCAAAATTATCTGAAAGGAGAATATGCTTGCATATTATTCAGAGCAAATCAACAAAAGCAATAAAAGCAATTAAAGAAGGTAACTATGTACAATTCATCAGCTATGAACAACACAGAATTGGTTGAGGATTTGATTGAGAATAGCAAAGCAAGCTTAGGTGCAGATCAAGTAATAGAGTTAATAAAAAACTACAGCAAGAATCAAGGAATAAAGTAGGCAGTTACAGTAGGAGTAGTAGGATATCCTAATGTGGGTAAAAGCAGTCTTATCAATAGTTTAAAAATGAGTAAGGCTGTATAAGTCAGCAGCAAAGCAGGGCAAACCAAGTCTTTACAAACCATCTGCATTGATGCAATGCTCACTCTCATTGATTCTCCAGGAGTTATCTTCGATTCTAATCTTTCTGAAAAGGATAAGGTCTTGAGAAATATTATCAAAATGGAATAAATTTCAGATCTCTAGGCTGCTGTTTAACATATCTTATCTAAAATCACTGACAAGTAATAATTGCTCTTTAATTATAAAATTTCTAATTTTAATGATTATAAGGACCTTTTAATATAGGTTGCTTAATAAAGAGGAAAAATTCAAAAAGTATTTTTTATAAAAATTTATTTTTATTAGAAAGGAATACATGATATTGAAGCAGCAGCTAAATTAATTTTAGGAGATTGGATGACTGGTAAAATTAGATACAATACTTTACCTCCCAATTTTACCAGCAAAATGGAATTGGAAAATATATGAAAAATTTCGTATTTGAATTTGTATTTTAAAATTATATAATTAAATAAATTTCAATCCATTTTAAAGTAAATAAATGACAATTTATTATTAAATTTAAAATAAAATTCCTTTAAAAAAAACATTATATTTTTATAAATTATATTTGATAAATAATGAAATCACGACCTATATTATATGTTTATGGTTTCTCCTTACTAAATAAATGTGTCGATAGCTTTTTATAATTAAGAAATACCCAAAGTTTCTTATCCTAATTAGAGGACAGCAAAAATATTTTTGAGCAGGACAACTTTTTAATACTCTTTTTGTTGCTTTAAATCTGCTATATTATCCAAAATAGTTTGTGAATTTAAAAGGATTTAAACATCATTATCATTTTTGGTAAATTCAATTAAACTTTAAGTGATTTCTTCTTTTTTCATCCTAAATTATTAAAATAAAGTATACCATTTATTTTCTTAACATTCCAGTTAATCAATTTAAACTTAAAACTACTAATTAATATCTGAGATGACTTTTCTTTTACGAGCTTTTAAAGTGTTAGTAATATCGTTAAAATATTTATCAACTTCCTCTGTTAGTTTAGCCTAACTTTCTTAAAATTGTAGTTTATTTTATCTTATATCAAGAAGAGTATTATCGCAGTATTCTGTTTTTAAATAGCCTTCTTTAGCTATTGAATTTAATTACTATCTCATATAAATAACTGCTTCTTATTAACTTATTACATTATGTCCTTTAAATTTTCCGTACATTAAACAGCTTGGACAAATCATTTATTTTCCCTCAATTGAAAAAACTTCTAACTATCTATTGTGAATTTCACAATCTGGTAATTGATTTTCAAACTGTTCTAGTTACTACTGCATATATATATTATTAATCAGTTATATAATATATTTTGATAGAAAATCTAAAATATTAATTAAATTAATTTATTATTATTATAATTAAATAAATTTTAATTTATCAATTCAAAAAAATATGATTAATAAGAAGAATTTAAATAATTATAATATAGAAATAAATAATCAAACAAATTTAAATTTATTTAAGTAATTTAAGGATTAAGATATTTTAGAATTTTCAAAATCCTTTTTAATATAAATTATTAATTAAGTAATAAAATATAAGAAAATAAATTTTATTAATTACTTTAAATACAATTAAAGGAAAATGATTTAAAAGTATAAAAATATTTTATATTCTTATTTAATATATAAATATTTAGTGTTATTAAAGTAAATTAAATTTTATTAATTCATACAATAAATAAATTAACTTTTCATTAAAATAATTATAAAAGTTCTTTTTCTTTATCTTGTTAATTTTAGATGTATTCCCATTCATTAATAAAAATAAAATTTTAAATATAACCCCTTTATTTTAATAAATTTACTATTTTTTATCGCATATATCCTTTTCCTGATATTTTTTTCTTATTTAGACTTAAATAATATGAGGAATCATAAAAAATGCATAAATTTCTAAAATTATATAAAATTTAATACTTTTTTTCAACATAAAAATCAGGAGAAAAATTATCAAATATCATTTTATTTTAACAATAATCAATTTAATTTTTTTAAAAAAATTCAATAATAAACTTATATTTATTTGTTTTAAATTTTTATCTTTATTATGAATTTAAATACTATTTATATAAAAAAATAGATACTTTATTTTTGAGAATTTTAATTTGATCTTAAGAAATTAAATCTTATTATAACATTAAATATTACAAACAATCACTTAAAATATCATCAAAATAAATTTTATCATTATTTTAAAGTTCAAATTAATTATATATAAAATAATTGAAAACCTATTCATTATTAATATCTAAAAGTAAACAACTCCATAAAACATATACAATATTTTATCCCAAATTTTAGAAATTTAATAATTATAATTGAACTTCTACAAAATTTTTGCAGTTTTAATAATCATTTTTTGCAAAACCATATATAATATTAGATAAATCATTTTTATAATATTTTTAATAAAAGATTATTCTCTCCTACAATTTTTTATAGAAATTACTGTGTTATAAATTAATTTTACAAAAAAGATTTAAGATTTTTAAAATCTATTCAGAATTAAAATTTTATAATTTTTAATTTATTTATGTTAATATTATTGAATATATTTCTCCGGTTTATATATTTATAGACTTTTAATTATTATAATTATTAATATTTGTTATATTTGTGAAAAATTCGAAAATGCATAAAATTTAAAATTAACTGAATTTAAATCTGTTTTAGATAAATATTTAATAAATAATATTAAAATAAGGTTCTAACTAATCATAATTAAAAGAAATTTTATAATAAATTATTAATTCAATTATTTCAATTATTTTATGTTAGTTTTTATAATTTAAAATTGATTAAAATTAGAATATTAAAAACTAATTTTACTAATAAGTTAATTTTATTTTATTGATATTTATTAATTTTAATATTTCTATAACTAAATATTATTTTTATTGCTAAATTAATCTTATTTCATTTGAATTTTCTAATTTAAAAATAAGCAATTCCAATAATTATTAAATCAAATATTATTAATCATCTATATTATGTACAATTATTCTAAATATTTGTAAAAATTTATAAAATTTCATTTTGCCATAAGCTTTATTTAAAAGTTAAGTAACTTATTATTCACTAATAATTATTTTATCGTCTTAAGTCTCTTAAATATGTAAATTTTATTATAAACATTATTTTAAATATTTATTTACTATCTTAGTATAAAACTAATTATCATCAAAATTTTCATAAATTGTATGAAATAATAAAACGTTTTGAGCATTATCAAAATATTCTATATAGTTAAAATCTTATAAGCTAAATTCTTATTATAAAATTTAATGTGACAAATATTTAAATAAAGAAGAATATTAATCAAAAGTTTTAAACAATCAATGATATTATCTTAGATATTTTTTAAATGTCTCTTCATAAGTTTGGTTTATAATTTAAAATTCTATTTTTTAAAAAAGTTCTACTAATTATTTATCTAATTAAATTATTCTATAATTAAGAGTTCCTTTTAAATTAATTAAATATACTACGTCAATAAATATTAATTAAAAATATTTTTTAACAAATTAAACAAATAATATAGGATCTGATATATAATCTTAATCGTTTTATAAACTAACTTAGAAACTTTAAAGAACCATGTCAAGATTAACAAATGACATAAAATTTCAATATTACATCATTTAATTTATGTAGTTAGAAACAAACTAATTATTAGATTTAATGTTTTATAAAAATAAATCATTAATTCTTTAATTTTCTGTATCTTAATATTTATAGTTAAAATAGATGATTAATTTATTAATTTCCGTATGAGATAAATTATAAAAATTTTCACAAAAATAATCGAAATAAGATAATCTTATTTATTATTAATAAAAATGATTTTAATCAAATTCTGAAATTTTAAAAAATTTTTACAATAAATTATTAAATTTTTAAATCTTAATTACTTATTAATCTTTATTATCCATTAATTTATATTTAGATGCATCTATAAAATATTCTTTAGCCAATTAAAGTTCCACTAATATTTATATATTTAAATCATTTTTTAATTTAGAATTATTTAGTTTTTCTAATATTTTAAGTATAAATACTATTTAAATACTAGTATATTTATTATTATACTAATTATATGAGTTTTCTGCTAATTTTTATTTTTTAAGTAAAATTAAAATTTTTTCAGCAATAAAATCTAAGTCTTAATCTAAAATAGATAAATAGTAAAATAAATATATAAAATTTTCATATTAAATATCTGAAGCATCATTTTAAAACCATAGTTAATAATATTGATTTATTACTTAATGAATTTTACAAAAACTATTTTCGAAATAATCATGATCATAAAATCCTTGAAGAATATAATAGAATGCATTCAATTATTATTGTTTAGAAACTTTATTATCAAATAATTTTAATTATTTAATTAATACATTTTCAATTCATCTCAAGATACTTGTATCCAATTAAATATTTTTTTTTTATTTGCTCATTTAATAAATGTAATATGAAATATCAAAAAAATTAAAATCTATAAATTTATTTTATTCTATATTTTCAATAATATAGTTTTTAACTTAAATTATTAATTTTTTATTTAAACTAATATTACTTGATTCAATAACTTTGTTTAAATGCCATAAAGTTAATTTATCAAAATTATTAATAATGTCATTTTCAATTAAATATAAAATAGATGGAATTTAGATATTAAAAGAATAAAAAAAATCTAATTTTTAAATAAGTCTATTATATATTCTTATTTTTTAATAAATATGAATAGAATCATATTCATATTCTTCAACTATTTAATATAAAAATTTTAGGAATTTATAATATTTGTATTTTTAGTATTTTTAATTTAAAAGAACTTAAATAAGAGGAAACAAAAAATGAGCATTAATTCTAACTTAATGCCGATAAGTAAAAATTTAATTTTCAAGTTCATCAAAAATTATATCTATTAATTTAGATATATTATAATTATTTATGTCTTTTACATAATAGTTAAAACATAAAAAAAGATTAATTAAAATTGCTATTCTACTACTTAATACAAATTGGACTTCGAAATCTTAATTATTTATTAAGCTAGTTACTCTTTCTTCTACTACATTGAAAATTTATTCTATAAATCAAATAGTTTATATCTAACAAGAATTTTTATAATTAATAAAATGTGTTATTCTGTTGAGGTATTTTAATATATTACTTATTAATGAAAGATCATAACTTTATATATTATCTGCAATGTATTACAATATGAAATTAATATTTATAATTATTTAACTATTTAATGATATTTTTTTTTCAAATTAATTATGTTCAGTCGCTAAATCAAATGATTTGCTTAAATTATTTAATTAATGAAAAATATATTCTATTTATTAGTCATCTATTAACTTTATTTTAATTTCTTCATTTTTATTTACTCAAATTTTTTTATTTTACTCCTAAATTTATTCTTTCAAACTTTAGATTAATTAAAATAAATTTAATTATTCTTAATTAAAATTATTAATATTTTTATATTTATAGTCATTTTTATTAAATGATTATATATCTTATCAATCCTTGAAATTCTAATTTTTTAATTTTTATACATTAAATTATTATTTATTTATTAATAATTATTTTTTAATAACTTGATTTGTAATAATTTTTTTCATAAAAATATCTTTTTTTTTTATAATAAATATGAATATAATATATATAAATTAATTTTTATAAAAGAAATATTAAAAAATTCAATAATAAAAGTAAAAATAAAATTTATATTAATGATATAATTATAAAAATTGAGAATAAAAAATTAATTAATAATATAATAAAAATATAAATGGATAAAGAGAATAGAGAGATAAAAAAAAAAATTGTCTTTTAATTATTTAATATTGATAAACTAAAAATAGATGGTGAGAACGAAGAGTATAAGATAGAGGATAATAAAGAAGAAAATAAAATAGATGAAAAAATGAAGTAAGAAATGAGTTACTTCTGTGTCTGTATATTACAAGAAGAGTTGATAATATTTCAAAGGAAAAACAGTGTTTTTATTTTAAAAAAGAAGATACATCAATTTGAGCCTTTCAACGAATGCCTGTACCTAATATTAAGTGTAGATACTTTTTTGTTCACATTAGGAGTGGATAAAGAAAAAAACAATTAGAAGACACTAATAAAGATATATGACTTGTCTAAGAACACTTTCGATTCTGCTTAGAAGGTTATATCAGTATAACATCTGAACAAAGCCTCAGACTTGATTAATAAGGATATGTTCAAAGTAACTCCTGATCTGACCTAACTAGCATTAGCTTTCACCGATGGTTCTATCCTCCTTCTTAAGTCTAAACATCTCTTCACTGAACCTATCAAAGAAATCCTTGATTCATCCAGTTAGTTTCAGGTCAGTGATCTTCATTTTGTTAAAAATACGAAATCAGTTGATAAGGATAATTCTTGGTTCATATTTTACAATAATAAAAAGGGTCTCTTTCTTCTAGGCAATAAGAAATCCATCAATGAAGGTCATTTCATTTCTTGTTCCCCAAATAATTTTAAAGGAACTTTGTTTGCTATCGATGTCGGAGCTAATTCAATTGTAGAATTTAATAATCAAGGAAAAATCAATAATTATAAAAATTCTGATGAAAATATTAAGTAGATTAAATGTTTAGGTAAAAACCAAATTATTATTGTTTATTAAGATCAATAATAAGTAAATTTTATTTTAAAATATACTATATTAAATTTAATTATTTAATTCTTATTTTATCTATTATTATTTTTTAATAATAATTTATATTTAATTTTTTTATTATTATTTAATATAATAGATTTTATAAATCTTTTTTTATAATTTTTATTTAAAAAAAATTTATTATTATTTAACTTTTTAATATATTAATTAGACTTAATTAGTTATTTAAGATGTTGATATTGATTATATTGCGTTTTAATCATAAAAAAAAGGTTTCAAATCTATAACTGATATTATAGTATTAGATAATATATTAATAAATTAATAAGAATATTCTATTGCATTTTTTTTAGGATAATCATAAAGTTTTGATTAAAAATAAGATAAATAAGAATGGTCATTTTATAAATTTAAAGAAGATGATAATAATAACAAACTTTCAAAATTTTTCAACAAACATTAATTTGATATTGCATTAAGATTTGCAGAATATAATGGAGCTAGTAAAAAATAATTAGCAGAAATTTCTAGAATGCACGGTGAATAAATATTATAATAAAATATAATTATTAATTATTAAAATAATAATAAAATTATAATTAAAAATATTTATAAATAAATTAATAGGGGACTATTTATATGATAAAAGAGATTACGAAAATGCAATATTCCATTATTTAAAGACCACAGGGTTTATAGAAACTTCTTATGTTAACCGTAAGTTTTTGTAAGTGCAACATATGAATTACCTTATTAAATATTTAGAAGAAATTCATAAAAATAAACAGCAAGACAAACATCATACAGCTTAGCTTTTAAATTGTTATGTAAAGTAAAAAGAACTTGAAAAACTAGAAAAATTTATTGATGAAATTGATAAAGACTCTGAGTAAAAGCAAGATAAAAACAAAGAAGATTAAATGATGAATTATGATTAAAAAGAAAATTAAGATAAAAAAAATGAACTTTTTGACATAAAAACTGCTATTTAAGTTTGCAAAGATCTTGGTTAAAATAAATTAGCATTGAAATTGGCTTAGAAAAACAAAAATCATACTGATGAATATATACAAATTTTAGTTGAAAAAGACAAAGATAAGGATGAGAAAATAAAAGAAGCTTTAACCAAATTAGAAACTGAATTTAATCTTAGTTAAAAAGTTAAGTATATTAAAGAATATGGATAAGAAATAATGAAAGTTTAACCGAAAGAGTGTTTAGAATTTATTAAAAATTTAGTTAGGTTGAAATTAGCCATGAAAAATAATACAAACGATTTAAATGATCTTAAAAAAAAATTTAATCTGCTGAATTAAGATTTTGATGTTAATGTTATAAATGAGCCTAATGAATTCATCAATTTATTTTATAGTGAGAAAGATGAAGAGCATTTAAAAAACTTTTTAGAATTTTTATGTAGTTAAGAGAAATTGTAAGACAAAAAGAAATTTCAACTAAGATTATTAGAAATAAATTTATCAG
>Ga0315908_10002732_pt1 | contig 12830 bp, 3 predicted proteins | sample LakEriMetagenome_12_FD_203520 | JGI IMG/M metagenome (GOLD analysis project Ga0315908, IMG submission 203520) | Freshwater fungal communities from buoy surface, Lake Erie, Ohio, United States - Buoy 4 MA124 | ecosystem: Environmental > Aquatic > Freshwater > Lake > Lake biofilm | place: USA...
TTAGTTAGTCCATTTGGATTAAAGAGGGGAAACTGCACAAAACCCTCCACTTAACTTTGTCCGGCAGTCTACTCACCCCGCCGAACTCGAACCCTAGGCCCCCACCTCTTGACTTTAGTGTTTAACTTTATTTATATATATATAAAGCTAAACCAATAAAGCCTCATTGAGGTCCTAGTAAATAAATAAATTAAAAATTTAATTATTAATAAAATATTAAATTAAAGTAATAATGAAGATAATAAAAATTTTGATATTTTTCCAAAAAATAGTAAGATTTTATATGATTATCAATAATCTTAGTGAAATTTGATAACACATTTATAAAATTTTATTTTTATTTCATCTTGATTTTACTTCATAATTAGTCCTTTATTCAATATAAAAATAAAAACACTAATTAGTTATTTTATGAAAATAAAAAATTTTATTAAATTAATTAATTTGATATTATCTGAAAATTAATTGCTTTAAGTCCGATTGTGTTCAGAATTTTATTCGATTTTAATGAAAATTAATTAATACAGAAATAAAAGATATTTTTACTAAAGACAATATTAATTAATAAAATAAAAATTTAAATTAAAAATAAAATTAAATATTAAATTTAGATTCAGATTTAGATAATATTATTTTTGAAAAATTAGATTTAAAATAATTATATTTATTATAATTTTAAATAGAGAGATTAAAATTACTTTTATTAAAAGAAAAACAATATGAATTATTCGATTTTATTTGTATTAATAAATATTTTGAATTTAAAGAAGAAGTTAAAAGTAAAGATTTAATTAATAAATTAAAGTATAAAAAAGCAAAAAATATTTATAAAGAGTTATTATATTCAAAAAAATAATTAGACAAATAAGATAAAAAATTATTAACTTTATTAAAAATGCTTTTATTTTATTGATTTACAACTTAATTTGATACTAAAATATATAAAATATTTTCATAATTATTTATATTTTATTATAAAAAAAGCATTATAATTAAATAAATTTTGTTATATTTAATTTTGGTAATATAAAATAAATAAATTAGATAATTAATTAATGTAGTCAAACAAAAAAATATAATATGAAACAGAATTAATAGATTGTAAATATAGTTGTAGTTACTAATTAAACAATTTAAATAGCAGCGATGAATATTTAGCATATATAAATAACAATTAAAACATGATAATAATAAAAAATATATGAGAAAGGTAAATTATAATATAAATAAAAAAGTAAATAATAAACATTGAAAATAGTTTAACAGAATAAAGATTAATAATTACAATAAATGAAATACATAAAAATAAATAAATAATGGTACTTAGTAATATTGGCAACTGAAGGTATAAATAGATGGGTGATATAAATATTTAGTGAAGATGGAAGTAAAAAAATAGATGAAATATTACAAGAATATAAAGAAGAAGACGAAGAATTGATAGGAATATAATAATACGAATCAAATAAGAAAGATATGATTTTGATAATAGGAAGCAGCAGCCAGCTAATTTTCATATAAAAAACAGAAAATGAAAAGTTTGAGATAAATTATCAGACAGTTTATAATAACACTTCCAATAAAATAAGCATGACATGCTATGACAAATTTTACCTATGCAGTGTCCACAATCAACACTAAACTATTTAATATTGGGATCTCACTAACCACATGTAACCCAATATTATTAAACTAATCCAATTTAAAAGCCAAATCACTAATATCCTCATCACTCATTTCCAGGGTATTTTATTCCTTTTATTCTTACTTTTTTTATTAGACCTTTCTTTTCTATTCTACACTAATTTCTAAGGACAGCTTATCATTTATGACCTTAACAAATATTCTATTGTCATGTAAGTTAACTCTAATTTGAGACTTATCACTACCTTGAGTGTTTCTAATAACTAATAGTATTATTATTATTATTTATTATTTGAAATTATAACTTATAATTACTTATTATTGTATATAATTATTTAAAATTATTCATTATTATTGAATTTAATAATTAATGATTATCAATTTAAAGGGAAACTACAGGTGATTACGAAGTATTAGTGGCTGGAGAAGACTGTCAAGTAAATATATGGAAAATAAAGCCAAAGGAAAACAAAATTCAGTTGAAAGATTCTCTTGTTTTCTCTAATTCGATTCCAGTTGGATCTACTTTTGTAAAAAACTCATCCGATTTTCTACTTGCTTTCTACGATTCTAGTTTTATATAATTTTTTAAAACTGTTTATAATAAATCTAAATGAAATATATATTTTCATAATTCTTATTTCTCTTTTTCTTCATCTTCTTCCTCATATAATTCGTCTCTAATATTATATATTTATTTTATATTTACTCATTATTATATTCTTCATTTTGATCTATCTATGATTCTTCTATTTAGTCATCTTAATAATCATCTTATTATTCATTTTATTAATTATCTTATTATTCATCTAATGATTCTTATTATGTTTATTATGAATTAATTTTATCTAGTTCCTATTATTAAAACTATTTTAAACTTTCAGATTACTACTATATATCTTTTTTAAGTTTTAATATTTATTCATCAAATTACTATTATTGTAAAATATTATCTTATTCCTTTTTATTTTATTAATTCTAATCTATTTATTACATCTATTAATTTTACAATGATTATTATTCATTTAATTGTTACTGCTTTTCAGCTTCCTCCTAAATCTATTTCTATTTATTAATCCTCTTCTTCCTCTCCTTTTAAAATTAAATTTCAGAAAGTTCATCTTCCTCTTTTTCTTTAATTAATCTAAAAGCTTCCATGTCATCTTTATATATTTATTTAATTTCCCACCAAATATTTTCCTTCACACTATCATCTTTTTATATTCTATTCCATAATTTATTTTCAATTTTTGTCAAATTTATTAGCATTTTTCCAACTGATTCAAATTGCCAACTGCTGCTATTTGTTTATATTTCATTTGTTAAATTTATATTAAGCTTAAATTCTATCGGCTAATGAGCTTAAATTCCAAAAGCAAATAAACTTAAACTATCATTTCTTATTATTATTTTCTCTTTATTTAAATTCAAACATCCTATTTATTATTTATTTATTTTATTTACCAGGGCTATCGAATCTATGAGCAAATTTAACTTGGATTAGAATAAAGCTTTTACTTTAACCCCATTAATATACAGGCTCTATTCTAACGATTTAATAATACAAAAATACGTGTGAATATTTAATTTAGTGTTGATAAGCTTATTAAACGCTTCAAGTTATTTAATTTGACTTGACAACGCTTAAATAATTTAATCTTATTTATTTTAAAATATTTATTAATTGGAATTATACATAAATATAGCAGAATCTACATAACCTTTGCTTAATAACTAAGAAATACAGCTTTAATAATAATCATTGTTATAATGATAATAATGATTGTGATAATGATAATAAAGATAGTGATATTAATGATAATAATGATAATAATAATGATAATAATGATAATAATAATGATAATAATGATAATAATGATAATAATGATGATAATTATAATTAATTAGTGAAAATAAATTACTCAGATTCGAATGTTGAATTGATATTATTGAGAATGAGCTACTTAACTTAGGATTCAGGAGTGAGAATAGAAAGCTTAACTAAGAAAGGACAGGACTTAGAGTAGACAAATGAGAAAACGAAAAATAAGAATATGTTCTAGATCATAATAAATTATATAAAAAAAGAGCAGAATAAATAAAAAGAGGTCCTACAGAGATTCGAACTCTGATCATGAGGGTTAAAGCCTCAGGTGCTAACCATTACACCATAGAACCACCTGATATTTATTATCTTTAAAGCTTTTAATATTTCATAAAACTATATATATCATAAACTTAGTACATGATAATATGTAGATTATTATTATTCATTACATTTAACATTTACGATTATATATAGATTAGTATTCAATAAATTTAACATGTACAACATATATTATCTTAGTAAGTTTCACTCATGTCACAATTATACTATTTCCAGTTTTCAACTTTGTGAACTCGCACTCTCTTGTTGAAGCTTACTTTCCGTATCCGGAGATTCATTTACTCAATCGTTTCTATTATTTAATTATCAATATATCATTATCATAATAATAATTCAAAAAGCTTAATAATAATCATCATCATAATAATAATCATCATCATATTAATAATAATAATTATATAATACCTTGGTCTAACTCCATAGTCTATTCAATAAAACTAATATCATTTTTACTTTCCTATGTGTTGTTCTCTTCCTTCTGCTTTTTCTTTAATCTTTTCTAATTAATAATAAAGCTTGACATCTGATTTTTCTTTTTTAGAACAGAGCGCGTTTAGTATTTACCGTTTTCATATAGTTTTGGATTTTTTAAGTCTTATGAATTTAATATTTATATTTATTCATTTTGGTCTTATTATTCTAATTAATTTAATAAAGCTAAATTGAAATTTTATACTAAATTTTCTTATGAATCCTAATGTTGATTTATCAATAATTAATTTTGAATATTATTTTCCATTAAATACTATACGATTAGTCTTATATGATAATTAAATAATAATAATAATTAAATATGTATAAGTAATCATATAAAAATAAAATCAGTATAAACATATTATAATAATAATAATTTTATTAGCATTAACTAATTTTAAAATGAATAGGTTTTTAAATTAATATAAAAATAGAATAAATGTTCTTCATAATAATAGAATATTAATTTTAATAAGTAATAATAATAATTAATAAAAAAATTAATTATATAAATATATAAATCTATAATAATAGAGAATATAAAAATATTAAATAAAAATAAATATTTAAAATAAGATAATATAAATAAGAATTCATTTGTTATTACTAGTAATAGAGTTCATGAGCCATTCCATTCCTTCTTAAAGTCCATCTTGCTCAAGAGCAGAACAAGCAACAATACTCCATTGTCTATCCTTGATCTGACTCAATTATAATGTCTCATTTATTTCCTCGGCAGAAAGAGCTGACATCAAATCTTATTTATTTGCATAAATCAGAAGTGGGATTTTTTTCAGAGTTTCTTCCTTAAATTATTATACATTTACAAAAGCATGACGAAAATTAATATATAATGATAATATGATAATAAAATGATATTAATATTAATTGTTTAAATATATGTTTTAAGTATTTATGCTTTATGTATATGAATATACTTGCAAAAGATTCTATAACTCCTAACCACTTTCTTCAAGTCTCATGGTATCACTAGAGTCAATGACGAAGACAAGAGCATCAGTATTATCAAAGTACTAGTTCCAATAAGTCCTTAATTGCTTTTAACCCCCGACATCCCAAACATTTAACTTGAAACCTTCATGTACTAAGTTTTTTATATTGAAACCATGAGTTGGAGTTATTTTAGAAATGTCTTCGTTTGACAATGCCTTCAAAATTGTTGTCTTACCTGCATTGTCTAAACCTAATACTAAGATTCGTACTTGTTTGTCCTCTTTTTTCAGCTGTTTCCTTATTAAACTCAATAGTCCCATTATATTTTATTATATCTATTCAAATTATAATGATTAATTCAAATATATAAATAAATCATTTAAATTCTTTATTTTATAGATCTTATAATAATTGTAATATACTTATTATTCGATTCTTGTATTATTTTTCTTATGATATTTTGTTTATTACATCATAATCAATATCTATTAATTTATATCCTAATTATTTTATAGTATTATTTCTGGCTATAAATTTTTAAGATTTTTTCAAATCAAATTGGTTTTTATAGTGAACAATTCCATTTATTTCTATTATTACATCATCCTATTTATTTATGTCTTCTTCTTTTAAAATATTCACTTAAGGTTAATTTTTTAAAAGTACTTCTCCTTCAAATAGATTTATGTTTTTGATATTAAATACATTTTAAATTAATTTATTAAAATCTATTTATCTGAAATTTTTAATAAAACAATCAACTTGATATATTTAGATTATAGTTTCTTATAAACACTCTATTTCAAAATATTTAAATATAAGAAAAAGATCTAAAGACCACTTATTAATTACAACATCATCATATTTTTTCATTTTATCATTTTGAATAATATAACTTTAGTATTTTTATATCATATTTTGAAAACAATTTAAATTTAAAATTTATATTTCTTAAATCTTTTGTAAATAAAAAACGGATATTATAAATTTTTATATTTCTTTATTGTTTTACTATTTTAAAATATCCTTTTTTATTTAAGTTTAAATCATATCTATTATTTATTTGTCAGGTTTTTATTATCTTAAATAATAATAATAAACTAAAAAACAAAAATTTTTTATATCTTATTAACTTTAATTTATTTCAAATTGGCTGTTTATTAATGAGACTGTTTTATTAGATAATTTAAAAAAAAAACAAGGTTAATGTTCAAAATTATCGATTTTTATTAAAGAATATATAATTTATATATATTCACCCAATTTAAATTTTTCAAAATTTTAATTAAAAAAATTATAAATAGAGATTATTATTTCCTAAGAAAAGTAACTTCTATTTATAAAATAAGTCATTATAAATAATAATTAAGAGATTTGATACAATTTTATTTTATTTTCTGATTAATTCTAAATATAACTAAGGAATTTCTAAAATACTTTCTCTTAAACTATGGGATCGAAAATAATATCATTATTTTATAAAAAGTGATAAATTTGAGGAAAAAAAATTTTTTAATCAATTTAATCTACGTTTTTGAAAAGATAATATGATACTGTATTTTTTATTTATGAATTATTTTATATTATTTTTAAATTGATTAGTGCTGTTATTAGATTTGTAATTTATTCATCAGAAAATTCACATTCATTTAAAAAATAATCAATCTTCATATTCAATTATTCCATTTCTAAAATTATTAATTAATTTATTACATTAAAACTAAAAAATCAGCTAATTTAATTTTTATTATTTATCAAGACTATTAAATTTAAAGTCTCTATATATAAATCCAATTGCTTATATGATATTTATAAAATTTTTATCATTTAAACTGTCAAAGTTTAATATTATAGTTTCCAAAAATTTTTCAAATTGAAAAGGAGTAATTTATAATTTAAATTTTTAGGAAAGTATAACAATTTGTGAAAATAAAGTTTAATCACAAATTTCATTAATTCTGTTTTCTAATATAAATTTAATCATAATTTTATTAATGTTTTATATTTTTAATTTTATGTCTTCATGTTCTTAAAAAAAAATAAACATTTTGCTTTAACATAATAAAGCTCTAATACTATTTATATTTTTAGTCGAGTATTTGATTAAATGGTTATAATTTTCTAATTAAATTATCATTTAATCCAATTCATTTGAATACCAGATAAAATCTTTATTTTTATTAAAAGTCTAATCATTGAAATTTTTTATTTTTTAAGATATACTATATTATTTAGTTTGTAATGGAAAAAATGATATTTTCTAAATTTTATCTTCTAAAGATTAATTAATTTAATTAGATTAATTACCTTAATTTATTTAATTATTTTAATTTGAAAAATAATACAATAATTTTTTTTTCTTTATTTTGAAAGATTCTAAAATAGATTTAAATTAATTTAAATTTTTTATCATAAATACTAAAAAAAAAATATATTATAAAAAATAAATTATAATAAATTTAAAAAGAATAATAATACTAATAAAAATAGTATAATAATTTTGAATCTTAGAAAAATGTTTAAAGAATTATAATAATAACTTTTTGAAAACTCACAATTGAACGAAAATGAAGAATATTTATCTACATATTCGGATGACTATAATAGTGATGAAGAAAAAAAAAGTGAACTTCATTAAGAAAATAGTATCCTATAATTAATGCAAATGACTAGAAAAGCATTGCATATAAAGAGAGATATTTAAAATTATAAGATTTTAAAAGATCTTATTTAAAATATAATAGATAGGATGGAAGTAAGATTTAAAACTTTATAAGAATTACACAGAAATTATATGTGTAATCCTATAGATTTTAATATGACTGATGAAATAAATTAAATGGAGTAAGAATTATTTATTATATCACCTATGTTGAATTCATTATTGAAAAAATTAAGATACTCGATAAATTAAAGAAAATAAAAACATTAATTAGTAACGTTTAAAGGAAATACAACTGAGTACTTTTTATAAGATATGGCTTACGATTAAATGCTTATTTTTCATGAAAATGTACATCTCATATATTAAAACAGTAAAAAATAGTTTATGATTGACAAAATCCAAGTAAATAAAGTATTTTAATATGCATTGGAAAAGTGAAATTAACTCGAAGTTTTGAACTCTATTAATTAAGAAATATTAATAGAAAAACAGCTAGAAATTTAAAAAAAGGCTGAATAAAGCATTAATATTCTTAAGAAAACAATAGAAAAAATATAAGATAAGTTTTTAAATTAATTTTAAAATAATTAAGATCCTTAAAATGAAAAAGAAAATTAGTCTAAAATCTAAATTTAAACTGCTTAAAAAGCTATTGAATATATAATGAAAAGTTATATTATACCCAATTAAAAATATTTGTAAAAAAATAAATAAATATTATAATCTGTAATTGATAATAAATCTTCGAATGTAAATATGCATTTCTAATAAATTTTAAACAGGCAAGAATTATTTTATTAATAAACAATTATAGAAGAATAATATAAATAATAAAAAAATTTATAGATTTTATCTTAAATGCAAGAAATTTAAGATAATTTATAATCTAACTAAGAAATTTAATTTGAATAATTCAATTTACAGGCATTTTAATAATATTAAAATTTATAATAATAATAAAAAAAATAACCAATATAAAAAGAATAATAATTAAATCAGTAAGAATAATTAATAAAAAATAATTAATAAGAGTATACTTAAATAAAAAATGATTAATAAGAATTAATTCAAATTAAACATAAATAATCAGAATAATCTTAAATTTAAAATATTTAATAAGAAAAATTAATTAGAAATTAATAGAGCTATTCTTAGATTATTTCAAAAAATAAAATAAAATCTAAAATTAAAAACATTTGTCAATAAATTATACAAATATAAAAAAAAGTTGTTTAAACTATTATCTAAAAATCTCAAGATATAAGATTTTTAATATCAATGATAATATTAATTGGAACTTAGATTTTAGGAATATAAGTTACTTAATACAAATAATAACTATAATAGAATAGCGAAGTATTAATAGATTGGTTGACAAATAGCGATTAAAGTCGAATTTTAATATTGGTAATAATAATATGATAATATGATAATATGATTATTTAATATAATATAATAATATGATAATATAAGAGTTTAGTGTTCAACCTTAGTGTATTCCAAGTGCTGTCAATGTTTCAACTACTAGGAACAATAAAAGAAATAGACATGTAAGACATTCGGCTAATAAAAGAAAACATAAAAGATTACAACCCATTAATTCACCTAACAATGCTAGTAGTTTGTGAATCTAAACTAATAGACAATTAACTAGACCTAGCTTTATGGATACTTCAAATAACATTTTGCACAATAACCCGTTTGCTCATAGAACTTCTATTATAACACCTTAAAACAAACATATTATAATGTATTAACCCAATGAACACCTTCAAATCACTCTCTTCCATTTAGAAAGTTAAATAACTCACTATCATCATATCTATTTTAATATTTCTATATTCCTCACTTAACTTCCTTCTATTTTCCTCTTGTTCTTTCTATTATCTTGAGAAGTACATTTACACCAACATTCTCCTCTTTTTTTCTCTTTTTAAATTAGTTATTGTATTTTTTACTCTTGATCCTTCTCTTAAGTTTTATCTTTCTAATAATATTGATCAGATTCATCATAAATATATTATTTATGAGTATTTTCTTGATTTCCTTAATAATCTCTATAGATTATTGCATTTCAACTTATTTCTTATTAATTTCTTTGTTAATTCTTATTAGTCCATTCTTGTTAATATTTGGATGTTTTTTATGATTAGGGAAATTCAAATCAGTATATCCAATATCAAGCATGCTTATGAATCTTATTTTAAGTATAAAAACATGAATAAGTTCTTAAGTCATCAGTAAAACTTAAATTTATTAAATAATTAAATAAATTTTTATAAATATCATTAAAATAAAAATTATAATAACTATAATATAAAAAATATTATTAGAGTTATAATAAAATGATTTTATCAAAAATAATAACGATAATATTTATAAAAATAAAACAATAAATATAATATTATTAATCATGATAGATTTGAGTTAGTAGAAGAATAAGATATATAAGAAAAAGAGATATGTATAATTTGTCATGATGAATTAATTATATATCGCAAATTAAAATGCTAACATAAATTCCATGCTAAATGTATGTTTGATTGGTTTAAAAATTAGAAAAATACTACTTGTCCTATATGCAGAGATCCTGTTCCTATTTAAAATTATTTTGAAAACAAAGATAATATTTTTTATAGACTTATATATTATTTTACCAATTTTACTAATATTTCTTTTAGATTTTAATTTATTTCCAACTAAATAAATCCTATTGCAGAACCAGCTAATCCTATCAATAATTAATAGTGATACAATTTTTATTTTTGCTTAATTTAAAACTTATTTTTATTATATGTTATTTAAATATTTATAAAATTATAAATTCAATCTAGTTTTTTTAATTTTTTTATTATTATTATTTTATATTTTTTTTTTATTTTAATAATTCTTATTATATATTAGTTATTTTATTTAATATTTATTAATTATTTTTGAATGGATAATCTTTTTTTAACTGAAAAAGATAAAAAAGAATTACTAAGGAAAATAAAATAAGAAAGAATAGTTATGAAAAGTCATTAAAAACATATAAATAATATTGATTTAGAAGATTAATAATTAGATAAAGAATATTAATTTTATAATTCAATTTAAAATAATGATGGTTAAAATCATTAAAATGAATAAATAAAAAAATAGAGCAGCTTTAACAATAATAATAATATCAAAACTAGTTATTAGAATAAAACTTTAGATGAATATTAATAATAGTAAAAATTCAGTTTCAAACCTCAAATAAATTAGCTGGATGAAAAAATATATAAGGATATATACGAAAAAGAAGCAAATAAAATATAAACAAACAAAAAATAAATATGGGAAAGACTATTGGAAAATAAAGAAGAAATGAAGATAAAAAGAGAAGAATAATTCAATAAAGATTAAGAATAAATGATAGAAGAAACATGCACATTCAAACCTGAAATAAACACGATAAGCTGTGAAATAATGAAGATGAACAAATAGGAAGAAGAAGTACAAGATAGACTTTATAATGAAAATAAACAAAGATTATTTAATAAGGAGAAATTAAGATAAGAATACATAATGGAAATGGAGAAAGAATTATAATTCAATAAGATTAATAAAAAAGTGTAGTTAAAAGGAGACAAGAATAATTAGCCACCATTGTATTAAAGAGTTGATTAAGTTATTAAACAGAAAAACACCAAAATATAACAGCACATTAATACTCATGAGCAAAATCATAATGATGTTTATACTTTCCATCCTCGAATTGATCAAAAAAGTGAACTAATATTTAATCATAATCATAATAATCATGATAATAATAATGTTGTAGAAAGATTAATGCATTATAATGATCAGTAGAAGTTAAAAATATAATAGATGATTTAAGAAACTATTGAAGAATAAAGCAAAGTTTATACTTTTAAACCTCAAATAAATAATTATATAAACTAAAATGATGATGGAATAGATGGAAACTTCATGATAAGATAATAAATAATGAATGACAAAAAAACAGAAAAATAAAGAAAGAAAAATGAAGAGTTCAAAGAAAAAGAATGCAAACAGCACGCTATAAATTAAGTAAGTAAAATAATAGTGGAATGTGATTAAGAAAGAATGAAAGAAAATATGCAAGATAAAGTAAACAGATTAAGTAAAAAAGATAAACAAAAGCAAGAATTAATAAAATAACAAATTAATGAATAATATTACGCATAATATGATTTTCAGCCTAAATTAAACTGAATCAGCAAAGCGATAGGAAAGAGCAAGATTCTAGAAGAATACAAAGAGCAAGATATAATGAAAGAGAAAAAGGAATAGAAGAAGATAATGTAGATGGAAGAAGAATTAAAGGAATGTGTGTTTGAACCTAGGATTATAAAGAATAAGAAGTATAATTATGTTGAAAGTAAATATAAATAAGGAAGCATTCAGGAAAGTATAGATTAGATGAAAGAATAGAAGAAAGAGAGAATAGATAGGATCTAATAAGAGAATTAGTTTAAGATGTTGAAGGATTGTACTTTTAAACCTTGAATATCATAGCAATAATCCAATTCTCATTTATAATAATAATCCTCTTTGAGGGATCATGTCAAGGGCATTGACAAAGTCTTGTAAATGAGGGATAAAAGGAACCAGAAACAGATCAATAAGAAGATTAAAGAACAGTAATTGTTCAATCTCGAACTTAATTATGATTATTAAAAACATTAATCTGTTACTAAATGTTAGCCTTTCACCTTTAATTCTCGTTCTCATCAACATCATTTGTAACAACAGGATTAACCTAATGATATCCATTAGAGGTAAATATTAAGGAGAATCATTGAAAATATTTAAAATGATGAATGATTATCGTTTTATATATAGTTCATTTTCTATCATTTTATTCAATCCATTCCTATTAATATTTCTATTGCATTTCTTATTCCACTTATTCTTATT
>Ga0315908_10002733_pt1 | contig 12828 bp, 7 predicted proteins | sample LakEriMetagenome_12_FD_203520 | JGI IMG/M metagenome (GOLD analysis project Ga0315908, IMG submission 203520) | Freshwater fungal communities from buoy surface, Lake Erie, Ohio, United States - Buoy 4 MA124 | ecosystem: Environmental > Aquatic > Freshwater > Lake > Lake biofilm | place: USA...
TGATTTCTTATAAAGCTTTTAAATTCCAAATTTCGGTCTGAATTTTAAATAAGAAAAAATAAAACTAAAACATATACAACACATTTATGAATTAGTTGAAAAAAATGATTTTGATAATATTTGTTAAAAAATGAATGGAAATTTCCTTGTTAAATTATCAAAACAATAATAAGATGAGTTGTTAATATTCTGTTAAAATGAATAATAAGAATTAAAAATATTTTAAGATGGTTTAAATAGATTATGTTTAAGATTATTATGTTAAAATGATATTTAAATAAAACCTGAAACTGGATTATTTTATTAATTATATGGGGAATATACTTAAGATGTTTATAGAGATTTTTGGGGAATTGAACATTAATATGATACTTTTGATAGATAAATAATAAATTTAAGATGGAATGAAAAGTATGCAGGAATATTTGATGTATCTGAAGAAACTGAATATTAATAATAAATTGATTAAAATTAAGATATTATTCAAGAAATAAATTAGCAAAAATTAAGAATTAGTTTAGGCTAAACCTTTGAAGTTTAGCAATACATATAGAAATATATGAATTATTAGAAATAAAAAGAAGAAAATGAAATAATTTAAAATCAACAATTTTACAAAAATGATTTAGAAAAAATTAAATAAGATTTTTTCATTGATAACAATTATTTAATTGCAGAAAATACAGCTCAATAATAAATTAATAATAAATTAATATAATAGAAAAAGAAATTCAAAAAATAAACAAATTGATCAAAATATATTTAAAAATTTATTTTTATTTTATTTTTTATTTTAAATATATTCATTAATTAAACTCTCTATTTATTACTAATTTATAATAGTTTTAATAGATTCTAATAATTTCTAATTAATTTAATAATGTTAAACAATTTTCTTAAAAAGAAAGTTATTTCACTCTGAACGGTATTAATTACTAATAATAAGCTCTAATTAAAATAATTATATTTTAATTATCCAATAACTAACTAGCTTGGTATAATTCTAACAATGACTCTTAAATTTTAGATTATTAATACATGACTAAGGCAATTTTCAAAATATTTTATAAAGAAACGGTGAAATATTCTCTTATATCTTTCTTATTATTTTTGCATTTATTCCACTGCGTTTTTTATTAATAATATTTGTAGACAAAAATTTCATAAAATTAGCTTTAAAATATTTAATTAAGGTTTTAATATTTCTCTATATTTTTTTATCTTTAGTCATAAATATAGAAAGATTGTTTCATATTATGATTATTATAAAATAATCTATTGAATAACAAATATAATAAAAGATTAAATTCTTCTCTATTTTATTTATGTTTATTATTGCTGGTTTATTTTGGTAATCTGTATTAATTTTCATAATAAGATTATGAGGTGATCTAAAAAATATTAATTTTTATATTAAGGCCAAAAAATTAATTTCAAATATTAATATTCTTTATTAGCTAACTTTAAAAGATTTTAATATTAATTCTTTTTTTTTATTTTGTTTTATTTTCATCAATAAAAAATAAATTGATCTTAATTATATAAAAATTATTTTTAAATATTATGTTCTTAATTTAAAAATATTAATAATTTAAATTCGTTTCAAATTATATTTTGTTAATTTAAATATATATATATTTACTGATTTAAAATTTCAATATGGATAATAAAATCTAATAAAACAAATTCAATTTGAGACTTAAATTACCTTAAGATCTAATCTTTAAATCTGATTAATACTAATCTATTTCAAATAGATATTAATAATATTAATCATGAGGAGAAAGTTTAGAAAATTAATAAAAATAGAAAAATCAATAATAATTTAATAAATAAAATATTTTTTTTACTTAGAGAAATAAAATATATTAAGAATTAAATTTAAAAAGATAATAATTAAATAAATAAAAAATATTCTTTACTTATTGAGATAAAACTAATTAATATATTAACTTTGATTAATTTTAAAATTAATAATTAATAAAGATAAAATGTAATTAAATAAAAAAAAAGAATTAATCTCCATATAAAAAATTATAAATAAATAATTTATTAAATTATTCAGAAAAAAAAAATTTTTAAATTAAATATAATTTTAATTTTAGAAGAAATACTCAATAAGATATAAAAAATTTATTTTTATACAAAAATAATATTAATTAAAAATAGCGAAGTAGTTCTTTAAATTATGTAAAAATTTAATAAGAAGATTAATTTAAATTAATAAGTTCTATAGAAAAAAACAAACAAAAATTTAATAAATCTAACTATATTAAATTAAATTATCAAATACTTAAAAATAACTTTATTAATTTAAATTAAAATCAAAGTCTTTTTTTAGATATGATTCAAAATAAACGATTCTTTTTGATTGTGGAAAATATATTTAATTTATTAAAGTAATTTGATAAACCTAAATTTTATTATATAAGCTTAAATATTAATTAGAATGATCATCAAATTTATGAAATCTTAAAAGAAAGCATATAGAATAATTTTAAATATAATATTAATCATATATATTTTTTCCTTAGAAATTTAGAGAAAATAAATAATTTTTAATAAATAAATTAAAAATTCTATACTATAATTGTTAGTTAATAAAAATATATTGATAAAAATAATTAAATTAATTATATTTAAATTTAATAATTTTTAGATAATTTAGAATGACCATTAAAATATTTTAAATAATATAAATAATTTAAAAAATAATCTTCATTTTTTATTTAGCTTTAAAATAGTTTTATTAATAATTTGGAAAATAAAAAATAAAAAGATTCTAATTAATAAACTCCAATTTAATATTAAAATTTTAAAAATAATATTTAATAAAATAAAATAGATATAATGGAAAATCTAATTAAAATGTTTAAATAATAAGAATTATAAAATAAATAAATTAAATAAAATATATATAATAATCAATAAAATTAAATAAATTAAAAAACAGATAACAAGGAGAAAATTGTTATCAAACAATTTGATAATTTAAATAAAAAAAATATAAATTAAATTGAAAAAAACATTAGAAATTAAATAACAAATAAGAGTATATAATGATAATTAGAAAAATTGAATAAACCATTATGGGAACAAAACATAAAACAATTAAAAAAAGATTATAACTTAAACCGAAAAGAACTTCACGAAACTTACATAAAATATAAAGCATTATAAGAAATAAGATTATACTAATAGAATATAGAAGTAAAAGAGTGTGTAAGAGGTATAAACTACGAATAATACTGCAAAGGAAATCATCAAGCTAGGTTACAAGCAGACGAAATAAACAAAAGACATTTCAGTTTATTTGAGGAGCAAGATAAAGTATCATGGAAATAGTTTTTAGGGCTCACCAATTATTTGAAAGCAAAGAGTTTAACTGATAAAATTAATGTGTTTTGCAAAACAGCAGATGTTAATAAGGACGGACTATTAAGTTATGAAGAAATTTATCAATTATGTTAAATAGCTTTGTCAAAATTTATCAATTAACATGATCCTTCATCTTTATCTTTTTTTAATGATCTTAGTACTTATTTCACTCAATCTATATTTAATATCACTTCTATTCCAATTCATCAGAATATTCCACTCACCCTCATCAAAACTAAGTTACTTTCAGTATTCTTTTTATTTTTATTATCTATATTAGGAATTTCAAATCAATTCTCAAAATTCTTTATTATTAGCTATGTTTTGTGGAGTAGATCTATGATTATTCTTATATTTAATATTTTATTTATATTTATTATAATTATTTTTCTTTATTCTTTTTTAATTTTATTATCATTATGTTATTATCAATATTTAAAATTCTTATATTTTAGATATATTTTTAAATTAATGTGTTTATATTAAAATTGATTATTTAAATAATATAAACGTTATTAGATAAATTCAAATCAAATGTTTTATCAAAAATAATAGCCTCCTTCTTAGAAAATAATAAATGATATTAAAAATAATAATGATAAGAATGCAAGATATTAATTTAATAATTTAAATAATTAAATGATATAAAATTAACTTTATCAAATGGAAAACATTAACATAAATGATTATAGTTTAAATAATAGTAAGTAAATTATAATAGATGAATTAGATAAATATGAATAAAATAGTTTTATTGATGATGAATAATTAAAAAATACAGAAAAATTGGATAATGATTTTATTAATAAGTATTAGTCTAGAAATAATTCAAGGCAAAACTCACTCAAAAATTCAAAAATAACAGAAAATATAAATAATAATCAAAAATAAGTTGAAAAAATGGTAATCATATAAGAAAATAAAAATGAATTGCTGGCTAGTAATGATTATGAAAATATTGAAAGTAATTAATACATAAACAGAAAATTAAAATTGAATTTTAAAGATATTCTTAAAGAATAAAATTAAAATGTATAAAGATCTCCTTACAATAAAATAAACATTTATAATAACGTAGTTTAAAATAATTACAATAAAGAAAATGACATCAGTTATGATGTAAATAATAATAATAATACCAGTCATAATAATTCAATTAGAAATTTCAAGAAAGATCAAAGTTTAGAGTTAAAAATGATGAAAAGCAAAAAAGATTAATAAAAAACAAATATTAGTTAGAAAAAATAAATTCCATTAAAATTAAATCAAAAAAACATTGATGAAGAAGAACCTAATTTGGTAAGAAGAATTATTTTAGAAAATCAAAATAATACAAAAAAAAAGCATCTTTAATATAACAATAAAAGTATAAATAAAAAGTTTTGTAGTAATGATTATTCTAATAGCAAGAGACCTTAAAAGTAAAAGCACTAAAGTGAAATAAGTTTAAATTAGAAATACAATCTAAATATAAAAAATAATAATAAACTTTCGATTAATGATTAATAATAATGTTGTTTGGAATAACAAGCTAAGTTTTAAAATATATAAGAGTAATAAGAAACGCAATATAATGAATAATCATATATAAATTAATAATATTAACTTGAAATGAATTAAGTAAAAGAATATTTATGAAACATTACAGATGAAAACACTTAAATTAAATAAGCTATTTTGAACTTGAATTAAGAAAATTAGATTATTAAATAAGTATTATTTTATTTTAATTAAAATACAAGGAAAATCAATAGTAGAGTTAAGTTATAATTGAAATGCAACAAAGATCTATATAATAAGATATGGAGTTAAAATTAATTCAAAGCATGTTTTTAGAAATAAAAGAACAATAATAAAATATATACAACTTTTGTAATAATTAGAATTACAAATAACTTTAAAATAATAACAATCTTTAAATAAAAAATAATAATGTTTCTGAGGCAAAGCAAAATTAAATTTTCAACAATAATTTAAATTAGCTTTCCTTTACTAATTATCTTATTAATAATTAAATGAACAACAATAACAACTAATTATTTAATATATAAGAAGAATTTCAAATTAATAACAATAATTAACATGAATAGAATAATTCTCAATTAGAGTTTAACAAAGAAATTCATGTAAAGCCACATCACTAAAGAGGATTCTCTGTAATTTATTCTTAAATATTATATATATTTTAAAATTAATTATTTATAATTTATTTATTTTTTATTAAGTTCAACCCAACTTTTGACTAACTTTAATTTAAGTAAAATTTATAGTAATGAAATGAAAATATTTATGAGTAAAAAATATTTATTTATAATTAATTTCTTCAAATATTTCCTATATTATAAGCCTTTATTAAAATTTATGACTTATTATGAAAAGTTTCCAAAAAAAGTATGACAGATTTTAGGGAGATTCTATTTTTTATTTTTTTGCTTTGCTTTTGATTCTAAATCTAACTCTAAAAAATAAAGATAAATAATTAACTTGCTATTGCTAATTCTCCATTTTATTCTACTTTTTAATATCATTTTCAGAATTTAAGAAAATTTAAATAGCTTTATCTGTTTATTCTCCTTTCTTTTTATCTTACTCCTACTAATCGTAATTCTACTCTAAGTTTTGTTTTTAAAATAGCTTGAAAACTTCATCTTCAATTTAGGTTTTCACTTTTTTATTCACATTAAAGTTCTTTCTAATAAAAATATCTTTGAAATACTATTTTGTGTTTATTTTTTCTTCTAAACAAAGCAATTCATTTCTATCTTAGTCCATTAATTATTTGTAAGTGTCTAAAGGATTTTCTAAAGTAATAATTTAGACTAATTTATTTTTTTTTTCTTAAGCTTTATTTTTTAGTTTCAGTAGCGTTTTTTTCCTTTCATTTTTATAAAACTTAAATTTTTAAAATACATTTTCTTATAACTCTATATTTTAAGTAAAATTTTTCTGTATTTCATCTTATTCATTTTCAATAAAACTTAATTTACATAATTTATTTAAATTATTCTTCATATAAAAAGAAAAAGCATATTCAATAGTTTCAAACAAATCTGAACCTACTTCTTTTACTGTAGAATATTTACTATTATTAATGTTATAATCTATCAGCTATTTTAAATTTTTATGATTTAATAAAAGATCTTACTTTAACTAGTAAGTTTTAGCCATTTAATTATTTAAATTTGTTTAATACTCTTCTTAAAAAAGAAAGCTATTGTTTTCATAATTTCTAATATTATTCGTTGGAAAAATAATTTGATCTATATTTTTATACTTTAATTAAATATTAAAAAGAAAATAAAGTTATTAATATTACATTATTATTATTATTATTATTATCTTAACTAAAGGATTTGTTTATATTTTGCTGCTGATAAAAATTAGAAAAATTTTAGTTTTACTATTTTTGAGCATTTGGAATTTAAATATTAATATTGTTTTATTTGTTAATAAAAGTATTAGGATCTACATTTAATATATTCATTTAGTTTATTGGTTCAATTGCTTTGTTTTCTATTAATTACAGATGTTTATAGTATTTAACATCTATTTAGTCAAACACTAATTCCAAAAATTTATCTTCTATGTCATTAGCTTCTTTGACAATATCATCAAGAATATCTAATTATTTAACATCTGATGGATTTTGCAATTAAATTTGGTTTAAAATTTATCTGTAATATTACTATATTTTGATTCTAGATTCTTTAATTTTCTACTTATCCATAATTTTTGAATAATAAAATATAGTATACAATAAATTATATAGATATATAATATAAATTAAAAAATATATGAAACTATATAATATATTTCAATTATAATCGTGAGTGCCAATTTCTCTAAAATAAATAGGAGAATTTTGAGTGATCATAGATAATTTAAGAGATATTAATTAAGAGTTATTCTAAATAATTTCTTTAGGAATCCTAGCAGCAAAGTATCTATCATAATATTTGCTATTATAATGAGTAGCAAATGGATTTTAATAACTAGTCCTAAACCTTTCAATTAATTATCCATTAACAGTAACACTATAATGAGGACCTCCATTAGAATTGCTATTATATTCAACAAAATAAACCAATTTATCCTTGCCACTAGGAATAACAGGTACCATAACCTCACTAATTTAACCAATACTGAAATAAGCTATAACATCATTATTAAAATTATCAGAAGCCCATCCTATATTATTACCACCTCCATTGATAGCATCATAATATGCTCTAGCATTATTTTTAGCATGATTCCATGGATTTTAACCTAATGCAATTCCAGAGATCCAGTGATTGGTATTTGAGTCAGACATGATTATTAATACCCCTGGTCTAGGTATAGGAACAGGGAACCATTAATGACAATTAGAACCGCTATCTCCTGTTGAACCATCAGGACATATTTCATTAAGGTGTCTATTTCCTGTTGATATTTTTATAAGAGTCTCTTTCTCCCCGTCTAGGTATTGGAATCTGTAAACATTGTAAACATCGTCCAGTGTTCTTACCCATAATACCTTCTCACCTTCGTTTATTTCTATTGCTATTCCGTTCTCGTTTTGTTGGGATTATGATCCTATATTCATCATCTTCCTGTTGCAGTATAAAGTTGTTCTGTAAGTTTAATCATCCCAACCTACTGGGTTTCCTATTTTTTTTATTATTTTTAAATCTAATGCTAAAATTATGTCATCATAAATTGTTGCTTCTCTATACATATGGTTTCTATTTTCATTTTATGCTGTTATTTTTACTATCTCTTCATCAGTATATTTATTTAGATTTTCTAATTATGTATCGTAAATATTACTTATATTTTATAAAGCATTATTAACATCTTTAATCGCATTATCTAAATTTTGCATTGACTTATTATATTTATGATCTATATCTTCTCGATCTCTAATCAATTAATTAAAAGCTTATTAAAAACAATCCATAATATCTTTACAAGCAGTATTTTATTTAAAGATTTAGCATTAGATCAAAAGCAAAATTAAAAATGCAAATTTAAATTTTAACTTCATATTTATCTATCTAATAATATATTATAATTTTTTTAAATATTTATATTTTATAATGATAATATTGATATTAATAATAATAATAATATTGTTATTAAGGATAATATGATAATAATGATAAATATGTGATCATAAATGTGCCAACCTGATAGCTCCATCTAGCCTTAATACAGCTCCATTAAGATATGAATTGTGAGCAACACTAACTACCATCTAACTAAACTCCTTAATATGTCCAGCCCTTCCCAAAGGAGTCATAGCATTCATAGTATCCTTGACTTTCTACGGAATTTATTTTCCCATAGGAGTATCAAATATACCTGGGGCAATAGTAACAACTCTTATATTAAACCTCCCCAAATCCCTAGCCATGGGTAAAGTCATACCAATAATAGCTCCCTTAGTAGCCGAATACATAACTTATCCTCTTTGACCTTCGATTCCTGCTACACTTGCCACATTCATTATAACTCCATTTTCACTCACATTCTCATACTATTCCACTTTCCCCTGCTTGCTCATCTACATTGCTACATGTTTGCACATGTTAAATGTTCCTACCACATTCACTTCAATTACTTTTCTTAGTCTTTCACTATCTGCTGTTTCTTTACTTGTTACTATAGGTTATGCTACTATTATTCCTGCACAGTTTACTAAAATATTTATTTTCTTATGTTTCTCTACTACTTTTTTTACTATTTCTTTTATTTACTCTTCCTTTGTAACATCACATTTCATGAACTCACATTTATTCTCTTTTCCTATTTTTTCTCCTTCTTCGTTTATATCAACCATTATTACAATACATCCTTCCTTTTATAATTAAATACAAGCTCCTAAACCTAATCCTGATGAACCTCCCGTTACTATTGCTACACTTCCTTCCAATTTCATTTATTATTATTAATAAGATGAAGATGTTAATTAACTATATATTTTATTTTAATTTATATTACATCAATATTACCATCATCATTTAATAATACTATTATTGATGTAATATATAGTAAAAATCATAAAAATATTATTAATATTGAATAGATTAATATATTTTTATATTAAAATCAAACTGTTAAAGAATCAATTAAGTTGTTGTTAAGAATTGAGTCTTATGACTTAACCTTTATTTTTACAATGCAACCCATTTTCTAATCAAATGCTATTAATATAAGTATATAAACAGTTATTTTATTTAAATATAATCCTTTTAATTTAAGTTGATGATGCTAATTGGTTTTTAATTGTTAAACATTTAAATTATGACTATTATCTACAATGGACATATTAAAATGTTTAATAATTCCATTGATTGCTTGTTCTAATGTTTTATAACCTAATTACAAGGTGCTTTCATTTACTTCTCCAGCAAATAATTGCCATTCTTTTTCAAACTAATTTTCTTATTTATTCATTAATTATTCATCTTATGAATTTTACATAAAATCCAATAAATTTATTTCAAAGTCTTCTAATTAGTATTCCTCTTGATAACAGGAAACGATAGTCTTGTCTACGATTTCATTAATTTCACATTTTAAAAAACAATTAATTTATGTAACAATTAATTTATTTTCAGGATCAATAGCTAATCCTAGCATTAATGTTTATTTTTCACCTTCTTTAGCTTCTAAAACTGTCTAAGTATGTTAGATTTGTAAATTATCACAATTTAATTAGCACTCTATCCGAATATTCTTAAGCAAAGTGTTTTAAAGACAATTTTCAATTTCAAATTAAAATATCATATTATTCTCAAAAATATACTTTTATACACTTACTTAAAATTCAAATTAATTATCAGTTAATGCTATTTTATTTTTTATTTATATAAGATTTCCATACTCACAAAATAATTAATGATCTTGAAACATATTTGGATCAACTTGATTAATTTTTTTAATGTTTTCTTTATTATTTATACACTAATTATTACTGATTACATTGTTAAAATTAACATTAGGAATAATATTATGATTCAAATTATTATTATGCAAATTTTGATTGATCTAGATAGAATCAAGATTGATTTATGTATGAATATCGTTATTGAGAATAGCCTCAACAGCTTACAATTAAGCATAAAATAATTAATCATCAGAATAGAAATAAGAATTATTGGGTTATTAATGATGGATATGTGAAATATAATAAAGTGCTTTATCTCTAATCTCATCCTCTTAATCATGAATTAAAGTATGCAATAGATGATCAATTTATGGAAGATGCTATTATTGATAAATAGCAATATAGGCAAGAGTGGTTATGGCTTTGGACCTGACCTAAGTATCTTCAAGACTAACTCTATTCCAAATAAATCTAATGAGTTTCTATCCATCCATTCTATTCTTTCCTATTTCCTTCTCCACCAAATCTAAGATCATGATATGCAATTCCAAGTGTTCACAATCCTCAATGAATTCCATTAAACCCATCAATCCTTATTCACTCATATCCCCTATACTTATGCAATCACTTATCAATCTTATTACATTCTTTTTAAATTCTACACTTCCTTCCTATTCCAAACATTTTAATAGGAAACTCTATATCAATTTATGTTCTTTCATGTTCTTCTCATCCTTCTTTATTAAACTTTCTATTGATTTTAATACGTCTTGTTTGAATTCATCTGAAATTTCACTTATATATGTAAGAATTTAATCCAATAATTTCTCTATTTAATCATCTTTACTTATTTTCAATAACAAACTTATAGCAATTGTTGCTATACTCCTATTATTGTCATTAATTAATTCTTCAATTTCTAAAACATTAACTAATAAATTAGCTCTTAAAGGAGAATTAATAAGTTGGTTAAGAGTTTTGAGTGCTGAGAATTTGATGACTGAGTTATGTTCATTAGTTAAAAATAGCAAAAGAACACTAATAGCTTGAGAGATTTCTTTATTATTCAATGACTTGATTTATGAATAAGCTCTACAGGCTTCTAAACTAACCATATCACTTGACTTATGAATATTTTTCTTTATGAAGTCAGTCAGAATATTTAGAGAAGATTAGTCTAAGTTAGGATTGTTTATTACTTAATTGCTGAATCTAATTAATTGTAGCGTTGTTATGTTATCCAAATTGGAAGAAGAAGTCAATTGTTAAAGTATCTTTATGAACGAAACCTAATTAAAATAAAATTAATATATTAATAAAATATTATAATACAATAATATTATTATTAATTAATAATTTACTTAATCATGCTGTTTGATTTGATGTAATAGGGATAAAGCATGGTATTAAGTATTATTAGTGGTTTTCAATTTCTCTAGAATATCTGGCTACCATTTTCTAATAAGTTCCTAATAATTAGTCTAATTCATCATCTGTAATCCAGCCAATAAACTAGCACATCCAATTGCGGTATTCTTATCACTAATACTATTTTTCAAGTACCTTTCAATTTATTATAGATTCTGAGGATCAGTATGTTGAGCTATAATGGGAGCAACTCTAATACTATTCATTCTAAACAAATCATCTTTGCTGTTGATATCTTTGCTAATGCTGCTTGTCAAAATATAAATCGTTTCTTCTTTACGAAGTTCTTTTACACACAAATAAATCATCCTTCTTAGTTCCTTATTACTTGATTGGAATAACTTTGTTATACTGAAAAATAGCTGAGTGCTTTCATCTTGATTAAACTCTTCTCCTTAATTTATCAAATATACTATCTTCCCAAGTAAGTTTTTGCATCTTTTTGCTATCAATTAGCTATCGTTGAAGCATCTACTTTCCATTAATACTTCACTTTTTTTTATTTTTACTAATATATCTACATCGTCTCCTCTGCTTCTAGATTTTTGATAATTGTCATAACTTGTTTTAACTAAAGACTTCATAAATTACAGTGTTGAACTCATTTTTAATATTTTATTATTATTATTATTTTATTATAATATCTAATATGAAATATTTAATTATTTCAATTATATTTTATTTATTATTTCAATAGTATTTTATATTTTTAGAAATATTGATTTAAAAAAAATAATATAAAAAATAATTTTAAACATTCATTTATAATAAGTTGAAAATTTATTTAAAAATTTTATATAATAAAAAAAAAATTTTTATTATTTTAGACATAAAAATAATAAAAAATATATATAATTTTTTAAAATAAAAATTTTAAGTAAAAAATAATTAAAAATATTTCAATTTAATTAATACAATATTTTTATATTAATACACTCTTTTTATTTATAAAATTATAGAAAATTTTCTAAGTGAAAAAGTGTGGAAATTTTTTAATAAAAATTTATGGAAATTTTTTTTAAGTAAAAAGATATCTAAATAATATAGAAAAAGAAGAAAAATTATAATTATTATTAATAATAATAAGTTTGAAATAAAATATATAAAAGTAAAATTATTTTTTTTTACAAATAATTATTATTTTATATTTG
>Ga0315908_10002734_pt1 | contig 12828 bp, 5 predicted proteins | sample LakEriMetagenome_12_FD_203520 | JGI IMG/M metagenome (GOLD analysis project Ga0315908, IMG submission 203520) | Freshwater fungal communities from buoy surface, Lake Erie, Ohio, United States - Buoy 4 MA124 | ecosystem: Environmental > Aquatic > Freshwater > Lake > Lake biofilm | place: USA...
GATAATAATATTAACAACAATAATAGTAATAATCTTTTTGATAATTAGAATAATAATTTCAATAAAGATAATAATATCAATAGTGATGATGTTTTTAACAGTGAGATTGATGTTTAAGATTTTGATTGAAATGTAATTTATTAAAATCAGTAGGATATTTGTATTAAAAATATTCTCGATGAAACAAGTCCTACAACGAATTTAAATAATATTAATTATAACAATTTTAATTAACATAAAAAGTTTAATCAAACCAATAAAGTTAAATTAAAGATTAAAAATCAAAAAAATAAAGAGTTACATTTAAATTATGTAGAAGAATAATCAAATTCAAATAAAAAACATAAAATTTACAAAATATAAAAAAAGATAAGAAAAACAAGAAAATAATTGAATTATTTAACTAATTGTTAAAGTCAAATTCCAGAACAAAAAAATATAAAGGATTTAGCGCGTCGAAATTTAAGAGCTAATTTCGCAGCTGATATTATATAATTTATTTAACATTTAAAATAAATGTTAAAAAAAAAATGTTTTCATGAGATTAATAATTTTGTCTAAACAGAGAATAACAACAAAGTAATGAATTTATTAAATTAACAAAATAATAATGATATACATATAGATGATTTTGGTTAGAATTATTGTTAAAACTGTTAAAAAATAAAATAATATGAAGAGTTATCTGATTTTTTAAGTTGCAAGAAAAACAAACTAAACAGCATTAAAATATGGAAATAATGTTGGGAAGATAAGAAGTTTGGCAGGTTTTTCAAAAGAATTACTAGAACTTATTTCAATAAAACATATGCCATTTCTTATGTCATAAATTCTAAAATCAGAAAAGAGTATAAACCTTACTATATAGAAGCTATTCAATATTTTATTAAGGGTACCAAGCATAGTTATTCATCAAATTTCAATCATAAATTAAAAATATGAAAATTTTTATTTATTGTATACCATATAATTAAAATAATTTTTTTAAAATAATATAAAATATTAAATAGTGAAAATAAAATAATAGAATAAAAATAATATAATAATATGAAAATATAATAACAATAAATATAATATTTCTATAAATATTGGTTATATATAATGATAGATAGTTTTGAACAGTTTAATAAGAATAATAATAACAGTTAATATAATGTAGAAAAATTTAGGTTAAGGGACAAGTTATTATAATAATATTCCTACAGGACTATCTAATTACAATAAATAGGAAGTTTTAATGAATAATGAGACACCTCTTACCAAAAATAAGAGTAAAAATTGTTCAGATAGATATATTCCAAGCAGATCTAATTCAAATTTGCAAAGAATATTATTTCAAGATGACGATGATTAAATTTGTAATGATAATAATATGGATTTAGATGTAAATAATAATTATATCAACTAGTAATACCAATAAAATCATTTATAGAAAAGAAAAAATACATTCAAAAGTGACAAGTAGGAAAAGAAAAGTTATTCAAAAATGTTATAAAATAAGTTATTAGATGACAATAACTTTAATAATGATAATTCGCAAGTAAAGAAAATGTTGAGATTCAATTCAGATAAAAAGGACAGACAAAATAATAATCTGATAAATAATTAACTGCTTCTTAAAAATAATTACAATAACAACGAAAACATAGTGAATATATACGAACAATAATAATATGAATATGAAAATAGACAAATTAGCCAAAAGCCTTTCAAGATCTTAGATGCTCCAAATTTATAAGATGACTTTTACTTGAATTTAGTTGATTGGTCACACTAAGACAAATTAGTAATTGGACTAGAAAACTAGATCTTTGTGTGGAATTCTTCATCTTCTAATGTAAATAAAGTGGCTTAATTATCAGAAGAGAACTCAGTATGTAGTGTGAATTGGTCAAAAAGAGATTCATTATTAGGATATGGAGATAACACTGGTATGGTAAAAATAATGGACATGAATAAGAATAAAATAATATTATAATATCAGAATCATGAATCTAGAGTAGGTAGTCTTGCTTTTAATGGGAATCTGATAGGAAGTGGTAGTAGAGATAGGTCTATTTTGGTTAAAGATATAAGATAATAGAATATCGTGAGTGTATTCAATAGTCACAAGTAGGAAATATGTGGATTGAAATGGAGTTTTGATGGGATGTAATTAGCTAGTGGTGGTAATGATAATAAATTGATTGTATGGAGTATTAAGAGTTAAAGTGAATTATGTTAGTTTAATGGACATCAAGCAGCTGTTAAGGCTATTGCTTGGAGTCCGCATTAGTATAATTTATTAGCTAGTGGAGGAGGTACTGCTGATAGGACTATTAGGTTTTAGAATACTAATACTTTCACTTAGCTGGATGCTATTGATACTGGTAGTTAGGTCTGTAATCTTATTTTCAGTTAGAATAGTCATGAGTTAATATCTACGCATGGTTACTCTCTTAATTAGATCATCTTGTGGAAGTATCCTTCTATGACTAAGGTTACTACTCTTACTGGACATTCTATGAGGGTTCTTTATCTTGCTATTAGTCCTAACGGATAAACCATAGTCACTGGAGCTGGAGTAATATATTATTATTATCATCATCATTATCATCTTATATCATTTTTATTTATTAAATTAAAGGATGAAACTTTGAGGTTTTGGAATATATTTCCTCCACATAAAAATAAACTTTAAGGACAACTTTTTCCTTCTAATATGGATATTAGATGAATATATAATGATTATTTATTTTTAAGTATTTAATTTTTTAATTATAAATCGCAAACTTATAATAAATTATATTTTTAATAAATACATATTTTTTATAAATTATTAATAAAATGTAAAAGTATATTTAATAATCATCTTTCATCTTACATTACTTCCTCTTTAAACCCATTCTATTTAAGCATTTCATTAATTTTATTTTGCAAAATAAATTTTTCTTAATTTTAAACATTAATTTCATCCAATGATTTATTATATTCGTTTAATATTTTACTGTATTCCTAAAATTAATTAATTTATAAAATTTACTTAAACTAATTAAGCATATTTTTTCTTAAGTTTTTTATATTTTTCTTTTGTTATTTAATCCTCATTTGACGAACCATTGATTTATATATCCATTCGTTCACAAATATTAAATTAATTATAAATATTTATAATATAATTGAATAATATTGCTAATATCAATAGATATTAATATTATTTTCCACTAAATAAATTTAATATTTTATTAAATAAATAGACTTAAATATAATAAAAAATACATACTCAAATAAATAATAAATAATCAAATTCATCTTAAATACTTAATCTATTCATTATTATTTAGAGAAGAGATTTAGATATTATTAAAAAGATCTTGATATTTTTTCTAGTCCTAAAATAATAGAAAATAAATACCTCTGTTTTTCTGCTGCTTCTTGATTTGGATGTAATATCTTGAAGAGGAGTCCTATTATTGAAAGTATTATTTGTACTGAACTGAGCATTACTATATTAATTATTATGCTCATTTTTTAAAGGTGTATTTATTATTAAATTGGTATAACTATGTCTTATTGGATCAAAATTTTCCTTGTTTTTATGATAAAAATCATTTTCATCTTACTAAATTAGTCCTAAATTTGGCGAGAAATTCATATTCATATTATTTATTTTATTGTTTTAATTTTATTAACAATTAAGTTTGGAAGGAGTATTGATTAACTAAAATAACTAAATTTATTATCCAAAACAATCATATTAAACTTAATTATCATTTTTAAGATCATTTTGCTTATTCATTTTCTACTTTAATTCAAATTATTATAGTTAATTTAATTCAGTTAAATTAAATATATATATTTCTAATATATAGAATAAAATAATAAAAAGTCGAATTGATAGAGTATCACATAAAATAAGGTAAGACATTTTTAGGGTTAACAGATTTGGAAGACTCGGTAACAGCTTCAAATACAGTGAATTTCCTTTAAAGATCATGATCAAAAGAAAGAATAGCTGCAACATTTCCACATCGGAAACAGTAATTGGGAGCACTCCAAACAGTGACTAGATTATTGTCAGGGGCAAACCAATATTTGTATCCTTCCTATACTAACTAATGGGCTCTGCAAATCAAACTCAAATCATTAATATGATTAAACTCTTTAGTTATTTATGATCCAAAGATCCATCCTGCTCCTCGAGGTGACATCGTCCATGTTTCGATGTCATCTGGATCTGACCACATAAGATCACAGAAAGCACCCACATGAGGGATCTCCATTTTCCTATTATATTATCATATTTCATTATATTATTGTATAATGTTAAGCTAATTTTATTTATATTGGCGAATTATAAAGTACCTGTCAATGGTTCTTATTTGGTCAATGGTTTTAATATCAGGACTTAAGCCTCCATGAATACAAAGTATTTCTCCTTCAATAATAGCTCCAATAGTTAAATAATCAAATAACTCACAACAGTATTTCCATGGATTAACATTTCCATATTTTTTTAAAACTTCATCGTAAAATCCATATGTAGATGTAATCTACCTGGATTCATGGTTGCCTCTTAATAAAGTGATATTGCCAGGATATTTTAATTTGAGACATAATAAATATTCCAAGGTTTCAACTGAATTGTAGCCACGATCAACAAAATCACCTAAATACAATAAGTATACAATAAATAAATACCTATGAAAATATAATTGGTATTAGGAATTTCTCCTCCTTATTTAAATAATTCTAAAAGATCAAAAAATTGTCCATGAATATCTCCACAGACTGTTACAGGAGCGCTTACAGGTTGGACGTTTGACTCTTCTATCAATATTTCCTTGACTTTTTCGCAAATTAATCTCAATTCTCTTTCGTTTAAAATACTTCCTCCCTTAATAGTTTCAATGCATTTATCAACATTAACTTCGTTCATATTTATCAAATATAAATATAAGTAATAATAATAATAACAATAATATGTAATATTAATTGAGATTATAAATCTATTAAACTTAGATTCAATATAAATAATAAAATGCAATAAACTGAGTGCTAGTCTCCAAGCAAAAAGCCATAATAATAATTAGATATTTCATTAGTGAAAAGAAACACAGTTATTGACAAAACATAGTTTAAAAAGTACAGTTTGAGAAGCATACTGAAAGAAGAGGATAACATTCATTAGAAAATCCAAACTAAAATAATAGTAACAATTGGTCCTTCTTGTGATACAAAAGAAATGATTGAAAGTATCGTGGAGGAAGGAATTAGCCTTTTCAGAATCAACATGGCTCATGGAACTCATGAGAAGATGAAATAAACAATTGAATTGATACATGAAATATTCAGGAGGAAAAAAAGCACAAGATATTCTATTATTCTTGATACGGAAGGATGTTTCCCTAGAACAGGTCATTTGGAAAATAGCTAAGAAATAGAGTTCAATACTGGAGATGAAGTATCTTTAGTAGTGGATGAGGAATTATTGGGAAATAAGTAAAAGTTACCTTGTAATATTGACAATATCACTAGATGTGTCAGGATTGGAGATAAAATATATCTTTCAGAAGGCAAAATTATTGGTTAGGTCATTAATATAATCAAAAATTAGGTAGATTTAAAAATACTCACTCCTGGAATATTGGGAGATAATAAGAAGATGTTTATACCTTATGCTAGAGTCACTTAAAATTAAATTATCAATGAAAATGATAAGAAGTTCTTACAGTAGTTGTTACAAAAACAAGATGGATATCAACAATTCCACTTTCTATCCTTTAATTGTCAAAACACAGAAGATATTTTTTAAGTTAGATCGTTTTTAGAAACAGTGAATTAATCTTCTGTACGATTATTAGCTAAAATCTGGTCGTTTGAATCAATCAAGAACTTAAAGAAAATAATAAAGAATGTGTAAGGAATAATAATAGCTAGAGCAGATTTGCCAGCAGCAGTAGATAATGAAAAGATATTTGTGACTTAGAAATATATTACTTAAGAGGCGAATTTCTATGGAGTTCCAGTAATAACTTAATCTCAAATGTTGGACTCAATGTGTAAGAATTTGAGACCAACTAGAGCTGAAGCTAGTGATGTAGCTAATGCAGTATTGGATGGTACTGATTGTTGCTGCTTAAGTGGAGAGACTGCTATTGGTATGTTCCCTTTGGAAAGTATTAGATAAATGAAGAATATTATTTTTGAGGCTGAAAATTGTGATAATAGTTATGAGAGGTTCATTTAGAATAGTTCTAAGAGCGATGAACATTTCTTGAAACAAAATGAAAAGGGTACTGCTAGTATGGCTGTTGGGTTGAGTCATAAACTCAATGTTAATCTTATTTGCACTATTACTGATAGTGGTTAAATGGCCAGGCTAGTCTCAATGTTTAGGCCCAAGGCTTAAATATTAGCTGTCACGTATAATTCTATCCTTACATTATTAAAATTATCATTATTATCATTATTATTATCATCATATTATTTTAATTATCATTTTTATTATCATTAATTATCAATATCATCATCATTAATTAATTAATTAATTAATTAAAGAAAATTGAATACTGTTGCAAGAGAGTTAAGTCTTATGAGAAATGTTAGTGTTATTTAAGTTGATACATTTGATTATCCAGAATAATTACTTGATTTTGCTGTTTAATAGGCTTTAGATAAATAATATGTCAAACTCAATGAAAATATAATATTTATTTAAGGGGATAAAGGAACAACTGAAGAAAGTGAAATAAAATTAATTCAAGCTAGTAGATAATGAATTTATATCAATATTCATTAAAACTTTATCGTTTATTATTTATTAATATATAATATATTTTCTAACTATTTTTTAATAAAATAATAAAAAATAATTATAGATTAAATATAGAATATAAATAAGTTAAAGAATATCTAAATATAAATTAATTAAGTTGATTATAATAAAAATAATAATTTATATAAATCTTGATGAGCAAAGAATTAAATTTGTAGGGATCATTATCAAAAGAGAAAGAGTTAATAGAATTGAACAAAAAGCGTTTAATGAATAGAGTAATGTAAACATCCCAAAAGCATCCGTTACTTAAAAGTATACTAATGGGAGCATCATTAACATCATTTTTGATAGGAGGAATAAAACTATTAAGAATAAGTAGAATTTAAGATGAAATCGAACACAGAAAATAGTAAATATAGAAAGAGGAACATGTGTTAAATGAAGAATAATCAATAAACCTTCCTTGGAGTTCATAAGAAAATGCAAAGGAATGGTTGCATAGGAGAGTAGAAGTACGTGGACGGCCAATTCATGCGAAATAGATGATGGTACCAAGAAAAGTAAAAGGTCATTAAGGATTTGATTGTATTGTTCCATTAGTAACAAAGGAGAATGAAGATTGTTCTGAATAATATGGAATGTTGATGAATATGGGCTGGATTCCGATTGAGAATAAAAGTATTGAAAATAGATATAGGATTGAAGACTCAGAATGGTAAGTGTTTCATTGTGTAGTTAGTGACAATTAGGAGTTATAAAGGGAAATGTTTTAGAAGGGTAATAACTTGATTATCAGACCAAGTGATTTCACCAGTCACAAAATGAATTAGTTTAGTTCTATTGATCTTCCATTGATGGCCAGTAAAACTTCCTTCAAAAATCATGATCAGTCTAATTTCGCATTGGTTGAGTAGGTTAATATTGATCCTTATATCAATTATGATCCTAAAAACACTCAATAATATAATCAAGATGCTACTTAGTCTGCTAATTATCCTGTTATCAAAAACCAAGTTGGATGTCTCTAACTCAAGGAAATGCCATGGAATTTAAAGTCATCTGCTTAAAATTATTTCCTAGCAACTGCCTTATTAGGTAGTGCTGCAATTATTTTATGATCATTATTCTATCTCAACATCATATTTTTATTGTTATTTTATATTTTTATCATCATATTTATAGATATTTTTATATTTATATTTATTATAATACATATTGCATTATTATATTAATTATATTTTATTTATATAATAATAGTGTTTATTATTATTATTATAATAAAATTATTATTTCTAAATTAAGATAATATTTATAAATATTTATTTTCTATTTTCTGATCATTTTTATTACATTTTTATATAGATGAATTAACAAAAAATTATACTTAAAGAAAAAATTAATTAAAAAGATTTGTTAGAGAAAGAAATTAGCTCTTTAATTTAAGAACTTAAATTCTATGAAGATAAAGGTATTAACATATTAAATATCAAAATTTAAATATAAAGGATATGACAAAAATTTGATTGATAATGAAGGATTTCCTTGAGCAGACATAGATTTTGGAGAATTATCATCTTATAAATAATTAAAATAAATATACAACAGTAATAATATAATTTAACTTTAGTGAAAAACAATGATCATAATCATTTGATGAAAGAAATAGAGCAATTATTATTTTAATATTTTAACAACAAATAAAATAAAGATATAGATAGATAAGAAGATTAGAAATAAAATAAAAATTTAAATTTAAATATTAATAATAACAGCAATAATAATATTAATAAAAAAGTTTATAGTAATAATAATATTGATTAGAAGCATCAAAATTAATATAATTAATTATAAAATATAGAAGAATTAAAAAAAATATGTTTTGCTTGAATTACAGAAGTGAGTGAAAACTCTCCAAGTTAGATTAGTGGATTATAAATAGATGATTTGATTTTGAATTTTGGAGAAATAAATTATTATAATAATGAAAATCTAATCAAATTAAGAGAAGAAGTGGTAAAAAATAAAAACAGAAATATCATTTTAAAAATACTTAGGAATGAAAAACTTAAACAACTGATTTTAAAACCTTAAGAATGGGAAGGCTAAGGACTTTTAGGTTGCAGATTTGTCTAAATATGATATAATAAAATAATATTAAAATTTATAATAGTAATAATGTATAATATTAAAAATATATAAAATTAAAATATATAAGATAAATAATAATATATTAATTAATCATTTGGAGTTAGCAAAGAAAATGATAATTGCTATTATTTAGAGTAAATAGTAGAAGGTGATGAAGATTTTGGCAAGAGTGATGTCAAGTTTGAAGGTATTGAAGATGGTGAATATGAGGGATAAGACAAGAACTGCAATGTAAATAAGGATATTGTAAGCGAAGTTGGTTTAGTCTCTGCTATTGAAACCGACTTATTCCCCATTGAAAGTGAATGAAGCCACTAACCATGTCAGTCCAATCACCAATCCTGTCTTGAAGATTGCCAAGTGCATGAAGCTTTACATGAAATCTACTTCCTTCTCACTCTTCGCAAGGTTCTAATTATATCTAATAAATGGGTAGTTCAGCAGGAAACCAGTTAACACCATACCTAAACATGCTCCTCTATTTGAGTATTTTTTATATATTGTTTATTTATTATATATATATTATTTATACGAGATTGGGAGTAGCGTATCAATATAGATGGTCCACTGTTCAATAAAATAGATGAGAATAATGAGGAGAGTGAAGTTAATGCAACTAGAGAATATTATTTTTTTAAGAGTGGGATTTTATTTATGATCTGGAAATAACTCTATGATAAGCAAAAGTGGATAATAAATGAGAAAAATAAACTGATCAAAAGTGTTAGTAGGGAAAGTAAGAGTGAACTTCTCTTCATCTTCCTCATTAAGCACTTCTAGACTCTCATCTTTATTATTATTATTATTATTATTATTTTTATCATCATTGATCAACAATTCCGCCCCAGCAGTATTATTAATCCTGCTAATTAATTATTACTCCTCATTTTTTATCTATTGTTATTGTTATTCCTCTATCTCGTTATTTGATTATTGATTATTAAAATCATCATTATTTTCCTAATTTGGGTTTACTTTCCTCACTTTCTTATATTTTTGATTCTAAAGATTCGCTACATACTAATTCCTTCTCTCTCTTTCCTTATTATTAAACTTCCTTAAAGAATAGATAACTTTATAAACAACCCTTTGGAAATTATAATAAGTTTAAAATAACTTTTAATCTTCTGCATATCTGATTTTTAATAAAGCATTGATCTTATTATTCTTAAGAGAGAATACCTAATCATCATCATTTGGAATACATCCTTACAAATTGCAGATTGTGATAGATGTTCTTCTCCTCCTAAAAGAATAATAAGGTTCACAATTGAACTCATCATCTTCTTTAATTATGAATAATAATTTCAATACAATGTCTTTGACTTGATCATCATTCGATAATAAAACTTGATAGATAATGTAGTATAAAATAAGGACAATTCCAATCCACCATCCAAATAATTATTTAAGGTAAAACACTGATATTATAATAAGACCTAAAATATAGTATAAAAAGTCTCTGTAAAATTGCCAATGGTTTATTGATGTCTCTTATTTGTGATATTCATTTAGGATTATTAGCCCGAATACATAGAAGATGTTGCAGCTATCACTTCCAATTACTTATCCAATCCCAAGGTTAGCATCATTTAGGAACAGACAGATTATACATCCTACTAAAAATTAGAAACTGTTTAGAAAGCAATATACCATCGGACGTACCTACTCATTTTCACTCTATAAACATAATTGTATTATCGGTTTAGCATTATTATTAATTATTTATATTCGTATTTATTTATATTTACATCTATCAAGTAAACCAGATCTTCTATTATAGCATGTAGGAAACGACAATATATAATATAAATTAAACCAAATAGATAAATACTAGCTAAAATTAATTAAAATAAAAATAATTACCAATAATATAAATAACTAAATATCCATTTAAGTTATCTTATTTACAAAAATAGCCAATTTTTTAACATGTTTATAATCTTCTTAATTATTGGTCGTTGTTTGAAATTTAAAGAAACTTTTGATTGTTTTCTTTTGAGTTTACAAAATAGAAAAGAGTAAGGAGTAGGAAAATATTTTTCATAAATAAGAAGTTAGTTTTAATTTGATTTTATATTATATTTTGAGAATTGAGATTTATAAATAAAATAAAAAATAAGAATATGAAGGTATACACAAATCCAATCTGTCCATTTGCCCACCGACTGATATTTGCATTAGGAGAAAAACAGCAAATTTATGAGAGAATATAGATTCCTTTAAGTGGAGAAATTTAAAGAGCAGAATAATTAGGAATAGAGAATGTAATTTAATACAAAGATAAAAAGTTAGAAGATTTAATAAAATAAAAAGAAGAATATAAAAAGAAAGTAAATATTACAGGTGAAGTGCCTACTCTTGAACATTAAGGAAATTTCATATTTGAATCTGAAATTACTTGTGAATATCTCGATCTCGTAATCCAAGATATCAACAAATAAAAACTATTGCCAAATGATCCTTATTAACAATCTTAATATTGATTTTGGTTCAAGAAATTCTCTGCATTTTTGCCAACTTTCTACTAATTTCTTATGAATTAAGATCCTTTACAAGATTAAATTTTTGTTGATAAGATTTAGCAATTCTTTATTCCTTTTACTGATTAAATTTAACAGCCTTTCTTTTTTGGATAGTAATTGTCACTACTTGAAATCAATATTGCTCCTTTCCTTTATAGGTTTAATATCATTTTCAGTCATTATAGAGATTATAAACTATTTGGTGAATTAGAATGGTAATAGAAGTTGTAAAAATACTTAATAGCTTGCTAACAAAGGCCTAGTTTTTAAGTGGATTTGCCAAATTAAAATTTAATTATTGAAGCTTATCAAGCTTATTCTCATGCTAATAAATTTGAGCAAGGCTAATATGTAGGCAGGGGAGTCAGTAAATTTGGAATGTGAATATTATTTATATTATTCAAATTTATTATTTTTATTTTTTTATAAAATAATTTCTTTTTTATTCTATCTAATTATTTAGGAGATTATTTTGCCAATTATTATATATTTATAGTTAGATATTATCTATTCTATCTAAAATTTAAATTATTTCTTATCAAATAAAATTAGTTTAAATTTAAATTGAAAATATTTTAAATTAAATTAAGTAAATAAATATTTATGTTTTAAAATAAATTTGAAAAATATATTTTAATAATTTATAAATTTTTATAATAATATAACTAATTTATTAATAATAGTAAAATATTTATTGAAAATAAAATAAATAGAATCCACTAAATTATTTTGTTTATAAAAGAAAATTTAATAAGTAAATATATTATAATTTCAATAAATGTATATTAATTATATTAGCATTCATTTGTAGATGTTTTTAGAGATGTTTTGGTTATTCTGTATTATTTTAGGTAACTTTATTGGTTCCATAGCCATAGATGGTTGGCTCATTTTAAGAACTTCTCTATTTGTCCACCATCCTTTTCTGACGAATCCCAGTCTAGCAAAGAACCTTTTCAAATGTTTACAATCCCGTCCGCATTTCTAATAAATAAAATATTTTTTATTATATAAAATTAATATGAAACTATAATAATATGATAATATGATAATATGATAATATGATAATATGATAATATGATAAAATGATAATATGATAATATGATTATATGATAATATGATAATATGATAATATGATAAAATGATAAAATGATTATATGATAATATGATAAAATGATAAAATGATTATATGATAATATGATAAAATGATAAAATGATAATATGATAATATGATAATATGATAAAATGATAAAATGATAATATGATAAAATGATAATATGATAATATGATAATATGATAATATGATAATATGATAAAATGATAATATGATAATATGATTATATGATAATATGATAATATGATAATATGATAAAATGATAAAATGATTATATGATA
>Ga0315908_10002738_pt1 | contig 12819 bp, 12 predicted proteins | sample LakEriMetagenome_12_FD_203520 | JGI IMG/M metagenome (GOLD analysis project Ga0315908, IMG submission 203520) | Freshwater fungal communities from buoy surface, Lake Erie, Ohio, United States - Buoy 4 MA124 | ecosystem: Environmental > Aquatic > Freshwater > Lake > Lake biofilm | place: USA...
ACATCACAGCAGTTGAAGTAGTTGATTTTGAAGAATTGGGAATGGAGGCTGTTCGTAAGATTACGGTGAAAAACTTCCCAGCATTCATCATCACGGACGACAAAGGCAACGATTTTTTCGAGAATTTATAGCTTAAGGATTGACCAATGTGGTCATCACTATGCGGAAGCCAATGTTTTTGTGCGCACCAACGATTCCATTGTAAGGATCGGTTGCTAGAATTTTAATTTCCTCGGCGGTATTCATCCAACCACCTCCCGCAGTGCCGGGAACCGTGGCGTAAATCTCTATGCGGGGGTCTGTGTTGGAATGGTATACCATTTCTGCGACGTTCCCACTCATGTTAAAGAGCCCGTTGGCATTTGGGAAATACGATCCGACAGGTGCGGTAAGGTCCTGACCCTGACACGATGAATTGCCATAATCCAACGAATCTTTTGGATTGATGTTGGCGCGATAATCCTGCCGCAGCGGATCCATTTCTGCCCGATAATTTGCCAAAATCAGTCCTCGATAATTGCGCAGGTAAATTCCGTCCCACGGATATGGCAATTGTTTTCCTTCTGCTGAAGCTGCAAACACCCATTCTACATGCATCGGCAAGCGCACATCATTGTAACGCTCGGGATGTTTGTCACCAACGAATTTCATCAATTCTTGCGACAGCCACTTGCAATATAACTCCGCTCCAGCGCGAGAAACATTCACAACAGGGAAATTGTCATAGGCTGGATGAGAGAAATAATGTTCCTCCATGGCTGTATTCCCTTTAGATGTTGACCACTGCGATTGGTCGGGTTTAGCGACGAGAAATTCATCTGTCCTACCTTGAATAATCAAGTCGAATAGAAAAGTGCGGTATTCTTTGTTCGAGATTTCCTTTTTTCCCATGTAAAAAGACTGCACAGACATTGAATCATTTTGATACGGAAAGGTACCTGAAGGAATGAATGCGTATTCTTTCTTGTCAAATTTTTGAAGGGAACGGAGCATTTCGCGCTTGAATCGATTGGTTTCCTTTATTTCTTCATCCGTCAGTTTTGGGAAGATGTACTCATCGAAAAAATCAACGGTGAAAGCATTGGAAGAAGGGGTTACTGTTTGCTCGATAGTTACTTTATCAGGTTCGGTCAATACTTCATCCATCCAGTTTATAAGCTCAACTTGTTGTTGGATTGCAGGATCTACCTTTTGATGCATCTTCTCTTTCGACATTTCTGAAGACCGAAGTGTATCCGTAGCTGCAATTTTTGTTTCCGTCGGATGTGGATCCTTCGAAACTGGTGATTCATTCACGTGACTCGTTGTATTCAACAGCCAAACGAATGCGGTAATCAACGATGTTCCAATAGCCAGCATAATCAATGATTTTAATGATAAACGTAATTTTATCGACTGTTTAGTCGGTAATTGTGGTGTATTCACCGAATTTAGGAATTTTTCCTTCGTTTCCTCAAACGATAACGTGGGTGTTTCGTTCTTGTAATTTTCAAACAACTCGTCCAAGCGCATATATTGATCCATCAGTGAGAAGTGTTGGTGTGGGGCTTCGCCACATAGGTGAGTATTTCTTGCAGCCGTTCACGTCCTCGTTTCAAGCGTTGTTTTACAGCATCTTCCGAAACAGATTGAATTTCGGCTATTTCCTTGATTTTAAATCCAGAGATTTCAAAAAGTATGACACATTCCTTTTGTGCAACGGGCAACTGGGACAAGGCAAGATGTAAAAAGTGTGTATCGGCATGCACTTCCTGCGACATATCGGCAATGTCATCGTGATTTTCAGACTGACGCTCTTCTCTTTTTTACGGTGGTGATTGTTCAAGACATTTACCGAAATACTGAATAGAAAGGAGAGAAAGGCTTGTTCAGACCGAAGAGTATCCATCCGTTGATACGCAATAAGTAAGGTTTCGTTAATGAGATCCCGAACGTCCATTTCACCAAAAGCACGAGCACGACAGAACCTTTCGAAGCGATCGTGTACAGGTTCGTACAACAATAAAAAATGGGCTTGTTTATCCTTACTCATCTCCTCGTAAGTGTACGAACTTCAAGTAAAGTGACAAACGAGTGGAAATAAAAAACCCCGAGTTGAAGCCCGGGGTTTTGAAGAAATTTATAATTCAAATTTAATCCCTTGTGCCAGGGGCAGGCTGTCGGAATAATTGATTGTATTTGTTTGACGGCGCATGTATACTTTCCATGCATCAGATCCAGACTCACGTCCACCACCTGTTTCTTTCTCACCACCGAAAGCTCCACCAATCTCTGCACCTGAAGTACCGATATTGACATTGGCAATTCCACAGTCAGACCCTGATTGAGAGAGGAACGCTTCCGCTTCACGCAAGTTGTTCGTCATAATGGCTGATGACAATCCCTGTGGAACGCCATTTTGCAATTTGATCGCATTTTCAACCCCACCTGAATATTTCATGATGTATAAAATCGGAGCGAAGGTTTCGTGTTGCACAATTTGAAAATGATTTTGTGCTTCAACGATTGCTGGCTTCACATAACATCCTGATTCGTAACCTTCACCTGAAAGAACACCACCTTCAACGATGATTTTTCCACCTTCGGCGACTGCTTTTTCCAAGGCCTCCGAATACATGCGTACTGCGTCTGTATCGATCAATGGTCCCACGTGGTTGTTTTGATCCAATGGGTTTCCGATTTTAATTTGCTGGTATGCTTTCGCCAAGGCTTCTTTCACCTTGTCGTAAATCTCTTCGTGGATAATCAAACGACGGGTAGACGTACAACGTTGTCCAGCTGTTCCTACTGCACCAAAGACTGCACCTGGAACAACCATTTTTAAGTCAGCTGTTGGGGTGATGATAATCGCATTGTTACCTCCTAACTCCAATAACGAACGACCCAAGCGCGCTCCTACAGCTGCACCTACGGATTTACCCATGCGTGTTGAACCTGTAGCGGACACCAATGGAACACGTGTGTCTTCCGCCATCAATTTTCCAATTTCTGGTCCTCCGATGACCAATCCTGAAACACCCTCAGGCACTCCATTGGCATCAAATACTTCTTTGGTAATTTGTTGACATGCGATTGCTGTGATCGGTGTTTTTTCGGATGGTTTCCACACACATACATCACCACACGCCCATGCTAGCGCTGTATTCCAATTCCAAACGGCTACTGGGAAGTTGAATGCCGAGATGATCCCCACAATCCCAAGTGGGTGGTATTGCTCGTACATGCGGTGACCTGGACGTTCAGAGTGCATCGTCAGACCATACAATTGACGAGAAAGTCCAACGGCGAAATCACAGATATCGATCATTTCTTGTACCTCACCCAACCCTTCTTGAAGAGATTTTCCCATTTCGTAAGAAACCAATTTTCCAAGTGGCTCTTTGTAGAAACGGATGCGGTCAGCCAACTGGCGAATAATATCCCCACGCTTTGGTGCTGGAATCATTCTCCATTCCTTGAAAGCCTCTTGTGCTTTTAGGATGATGGCTTCATAATCGGCTTCCGTGGCTGCATTGACAGATGCAATCAATTTACCATCAACAGGAGAAATGGAGTCGATGCGCTCACCGCGTGTTTTGAACCATTTTCCGCCCGTTGAAGCACCGTTATTTACTTCTTCGATGCCCAATTGAGCAAGAATTTCTTGAATTCCTAAGTCTGTCATTGTCTCTGCCATGCTGTTTTTGTTTTTAACGCTGTAAAATTACATCAAATTCCCGCGTCAATGATGTAACATTGGATACAATCTTGGGAATTTTCAATTCCTGAACAAATCGTATATTTGGAGAAAGTCATTTTTCTATGAATCGACTATTCCTTCTCGTTATTCCTCTCCTCTTTGCCGCATGTGCTGTTCAAAAGGCATCAACTGTCGGAGCCTCTAAGCCTGTTGTGAACTACACGATTAAGCTACTTTGGCAAGTTCACACTCCTTACTGTGGCGGTGCGTATCCCACGCCGGAACAAGCAATGGGTTGGAATTCACCACTGGGAAATCAAGAGTTTGCAATCCTCACCGACGACCATCTCGATCTGAATAAGGAACATGATTTAAAAGTGTACGGCACCGATGGTGAAGGTATTGCCAACTTATCCCTTCCGAAAGGGACCTATTACATTTACCGCGTGGAGAAGTTTCAAACCATCGAGTCCTTAGAGAAAAAATACCGACCAACAAACGACAATCAAATGATTTGGTCCGGTATCGAATGTTTAAAACAATGGCAGTCAACACCTGACTTACAGCTTATTGTGGAAGGAAACATGGAGGCAACAATAACAGAAAATGCCCAATGTTTTCAAGGGACAACGCCGTGTGTAAATTATGTTGGGCCTTATCCTCCGTGACGCTTGAAACCTGGGCTAAATGAACCCAAAAGCACGATTTTATCGAATAAGCACGAATGCACTGAGTTAAACTACTTTATGCAATTTGGGAGCATTGCTAAAAATGGCAAGGATTTATTGTAATTCAACTCATAATAATTTACCCCTAAGTTCAGGTTTTTATAGTAGTCGGCTTGATTGTCTTTGTAGTATTTTTCTGAAGGCAATTTCCAAAATTCTTCGCCAAGTTTTGCTGCTATAAACCACTTTTCAAGAATTCTAGCAGCTCTGCCATTTCCATCTCTGAATGGATGAATATGAACAAATTTTAGATGAATGAATGAGGCGAAATAAAAAACTTCTTCTACACTTAAATTATTGATCAAAAGTTCTTCGATTCCTGAAAAGAAATCGTTCATGGTTTTCTTAACAAATTCAGATTCGATGGCCAAATAAACTAAACCAGATTCACCAAAAACGCCAACTTTTTCCTTTCTATACTTACCTCTTAAACTATTTATCACTAATGTTTCGGATAAAATTTTATGAATATTCAAGAAGTTTTTCTGATTCAAACATTCGCGCTGTGCAAAATCATAGGCGCGTATCAAGTCTTCAATTTCCTTTAGTTCTTTTCCTACTTTGAATTTCTCATTGGATAACTTAAAATTCATGAAAGAGTTCAAATCGATTGTATTCCCCTCGATGTTTGATGAATAAACTGCAGATGCCTGGGTCTGATACCCAAGATCTAGGTCCTTGTAATTGAAATCAAAGTTTTTGACTAGGTTTTTTATTTCCTTGCCTATCAATGACATGTATTCGTCAAAGTATTGCTTACTAGTGATTTGAAATCCTTCCATCTGTTTGAACGAAGGTAAGACTTTGAATTTACTCTACAAGAGCTTGAGAAGACGATTTATAAACTTTGCGTAACTACTTTAGTCCCCGAGTCGAAACCCGACCTAAAATGAACCCAAACGATAATTCTACATCAATCCCATTTAACCGTTAATTTCCCGGTCGTTTTTCCATTTTCTAGCGCTTCATGGGCTTTAGCTACCTCATCGATGGAATAAACACCACCCACTTGAGGAATTAATTTTCCATCTTGGTACAAGGCCACCACCTCTTTCAAGCAATGTGTTAACACCATTGGACGGTTATCTGCGATTTTTAACATGTTGACGCCGAGCACATTCTTCGAGCGCATCATCAATCCGATAGGTAGCACAAGTCCCATTTTTCGTAGGAAATTCAGTTTGGAAAAGATTCCATATTTCCCGGACGACAATTCAGAAGCACCGAAAAGCACCACACGTCCGCCGGAGCCAATCAACTCGAAATCTTTCTTAAACGTAGATCCAGCCGCAGGATTGAAACTCGCATCCAAGCGATCACCTTTCAAGAGTCGTTTGACTTCTTCGGCATAATCCCCTTTTTTGTAATTGATGACATGGTCTGCCCCCAAGGAACGAACCACATCTGCTTTGCTGTCATCGCCAATTTTTGCAAACACCTCCGCACCGCGAAGTTTTGCTAACTGAACCAATAAAGTTCCAACCCCTCCGGCCGCAGCGTGAATCAACACTTTCTCTCCTGCCTGAATGGGTGTGAGGTAAGCCGCCATGTAATACGCCGTTACTGCTTGCGTGCACAACACCATTGCTTGTTCAGCGGGAATATCATCGATGGGAACAACCGCATATTCTTGCGTCACTACGTGCTTCGCGTAGCCACCAAAACGACAAAACGCCAAGACTCTTTTGCCCACTAAATCGGACGAAACATCTTTTCCCACTTGCGAGATTTTTCCCACCACCTCATACCCCACCACACATGGCAAAGGTGGCGCCTCACGGTACAAACCCAAGCGCGACATCACATCGGCATAGTTTAAACCAAAGGCTTCACTTTCAATCACTACCTCATTGTCCTTTGGCTGATTAATTTCCCATGCACGACGTTCAAATGCCGTTGAGGCAGATCCATTTTGCTTTAGGACAATCGCCTCTGTTGCCATTTTATTCATTTTTTCCTTCGATTAGAATAACGATTTCGCCTTTTGGCGGATGTGCTTCGTAATAGGCCTTCACTTCGGTTGCTGTTCCGCGTTTGTATTCTTCAAACATTTTCGAAATCTCCCGAACCACACAGACCGGTCGGTCAGCACCGAAAAATTCTTCGATTTGTCCAAGGCATTTCACGAGGCGGTGCGGCGATTCATAAAGTACCACCGTTCTTTCCTCTTGCGACAAGATCGTAAGACGCGTTTGACGTCCTTTTTTATGCGGAAGGAATCCCTCAAACACGAACTTGTCACATGGAAAACCGCTGGCCACAAGTGCAGGAACAAAGGCCGTTGGACCAGGCAAACATTCCACCGTAATTCCCTCACGGACACATTCTCGGGCCAACAAAAACCCAGGATCTGAGATGCCCGGAGTGCCTGCATCCGACACCAAAACCGTCAATTCATTTCCTTTGATTTTCTCAATGGCCGAATATAAAGCCTTGTGTTCGTTGTGCGCATGAAATGGAAGAACAAATTTCTGAATTTCGAAATGGTTCAAGAGCTTTTTCGTTACACGCGTATCCTCCGCATAGATGACATCACATTCCTTAAACATGCGCAACGCACGAAGCGTAATGTCCTCCAGATTACCAATGGGTGTCGGTACGATGCATAATTTGGCCATAGGGTGTTTTTTGTTGGGGTAAAGATAGTAGAATTGGAGAATGGGCGGTGGGAAAATGGACCGCCCGCTATGGCGGACTGATGGAGCAAAGAACATGGACTTAATGAATCTTCGAAAGGTCACAGAAATGATCTTTACTCCTGTGTAAGAATCAAATCCTTGCTCCATGCTCCATATTCCATGCTCCATGCTCCCATATCTCCTTACTAAACTATTTATATCGTTTCTAAATTATCCGAAATGACAGTTTTATGACAAAACGAATGCATTCAGTTTGCACTTTTGCACCTAAGAAAGAGGGACAGTGAAGGAGCACTTTTACATCATCGCCTATACGCATCGCAATTTATCCGTTCAGGACATTGGGGTGTTGCATATTGCCGAAGAAAATCAACTTGAGCGCTTAAGTCCTGTGAAATCGTCCTTAAACATGGATGAATTCATGTTTCTTTCGACCTGCAACCGGGTAGAATTTTCATTCTGTACTTCTCAAAATGTGAGTGAATCGTTCCTTCGGGATTTGTTTTCGCGTTTGTATCCCGAGTTAAGTGACGAACAAATCGCTTTGTTTGCGGAAAATGCGGATATCCACCGTGGTTTGTCGGCTGTCGAACACCTCCTTTCTGTTGCTTCCTCCATTGATTCAATGATTGTGGGCGAACGAGAAATCATCACACAGGTGCGCAATGCCTTTGAGTTGTGCAAGAAAAATGGCTTAACGGGAGATTTTATCCGCATCTTGTTGCGCCACACGATTGAAACAGCGAAGCGCGTTTATACGGAAACGACTATTGCCACAAAACCTGTTTCTGTCGTTTCGCTCGCTTATCATAAACTGCGCGACATGAATATCTCATTGGATGCGCGTTTCTTGATTATTGGTGCAGGGGTAACGAATACCAACATGAGTAAGTTCTTGAGGAAACATGGCTTCAAGAAATTCGTGGTTTTTAACCGTACCTTATCTAAAGCCGAACAATTGGCGAAAGACCTCGACGGTCGCGCTATGCCTTTGTCCGCATTGGAAACATATACCGAAGGATTTGACGTCATCATTGCCTGCACAGGTGCCGATACGCACATCATCACACCAGAATTGTACAAAACGCTTTTGGCCGGAGAAGAGAAACGTAAAGTTGTGATTGACATCGCCTTGCCACAAGACTTACATCCAGCGATTCTAGAAGAACATCCTGTCACCCATATTTCTGTGAATGTGCTGCAAAAGATCTCCAACGAGAACTTGAAAGAGCGCTCCAAGGAAATCATTCATGTCGAAGAGATCATTCACGAGGCCTTGATTGAATTTCGCCGCATCGAAAAAATGCGTGCGATAGAATTGGCTATGCGTGAAGTACCTGAAAAAGTAAAGGAGATTAAATCCAACGCCTTGAATCAGGTGTTTAAGAACGACATCGAATCGATGGATCCACAGTCAAAAGAAACCTTGGAAAAGGTGATGGACTACATGGAGAAAAAATACATGAGCATGCCGATGATTATGGCAAAAGAAATCCTATTAAAAAACGACTAATGCAACACATCCGAATTGGTTCTCGCGGCAGTGATCTTGCACTTTGGCAAGCGAACCATGTCCGTAAACAGCTAGAGAACCTGGGCTGTTCTGTTGAGATCACCATCATCAAAACACAGGGAGATGCCATTCAGCACTTGAGTTTCGACAAGCTCGAAGGCAAAGGTTTTTTCACGAAAGAAATTGAGCATGCCCTGTTGTCCAATCAAGTCGATTTGGCGGTACATTCCCACAAAGATTTAGAAACAACACCACCTGAAGAGCTTGTGATTGCGTGCGTTTCTGAACGCGAAGACCCATCAGACCTATTGCTCATTGCGAAGTCTGCGCTCGATGCAACCCAACATTGGGGATTGAAAAACGGAGCTATTGTCGGTACTTCATCGGCACGTCGCAAGTCACAGGTGATGCGCTTTCGTGAAGATGTAGAGATCCGCGACTTGAGAGGCAATGTACCCACACGCATTCAAAAGTTACGCGACGGCGGATACGATGCCATCTTATTGGCCAAAGCAGGAGTTGATCGCCTACAGATTGACCTTTCAGAGTTTCATGTCCATGTTCTTGACCCTGAAGAGTTTGTCCCAGCACCCGCACAAGGTGTTTTGGCCCTACAAATCCGCAAAAGCGATCAAGCATTGTTCGAGATTCTACAAAAGATGAATCATCCAGAGGTGCAAAAGCGCATCGCCGTAGAGCGTAAAGTCTTGAATCTCATGGACGGGGGGTGTCAATTGCCACTAGGCGTGTATTGTACACCAGACCATGCCGTTTATGTTTCACATGCCACCAACTGGGAAGACGGTGCTGATTGGTACGAATACCGCGCTGAAGAATTGGATGGGTTGGCAGAAATGATTGCCGAAGACTTGAAGTCGACCAGCAATGAAGCCCTTGATCAGTAGTCTTTTCATTTCAAAAAACGCAGAAGAACTGCCTTTGCTTCGCCAGTTCTGTGCCGTGCAGCACATGGCTTTACATGCACAATCACTTTTGCAATTTGAAGGTGTTTCTTTCGACGTTAGGCATCCTTTTGATGTTGTGTTCATTTCGAGTATTCGCGCAGCGGAGTTCTTTTTGGCGCAGTCCACGGTCGGTAACACTGAGATTGCCTGTGTGGGACAAAAAACAGCACAAAAACTTGAGGCTTTAGGTCATACACCCACATTTGTTGGACATCAAACCGGTAATCCATCGCAAGTTGCTTTGGACTTTCGCGCCTATGTAGGCCAACGTCGCGTGTTGATTCCTTGCTCCGACATCAGCGCACGCACCATCGCGAAAGCACTGCCTACCGATCAAGTTGAAGAAGTCGTAGTTTACCGCACCATCGCAAAATCAGTCGATGTCCCTACTTGCGATGTATTCGTCTTTACCAGTCCCTCATCTGTCGATGCCTTTCTTCTGCAAAATGAAAAGCCAATAGGAAAAGTCATTGCCTGGGGGGATACGACGTCAGCGCGGCTGCATGAGTTGGGGATAGAGGTTTCAAAGATTTTGAAGACCGCATCGGAAGAAGAAGTGGTGGAAGTTTTGAGGGGGAATTTATAGGGTTCTCCATTTTTGCAAGGTTACTCCCTCTGTATAATAGATTGATAGTGAGAGTGATAGCGGTTAACTTCGAATGAAATTCTATACTAGAATTGTAAATTACAACTTCGGTTAAGAAACAGATTATAACTTTTATGATGGAATTAACATGACGGTAGTATTGACAGGCCTCCCCCTTAATCCACCTCCAGAGGGGGAGACAGTTTACCTCCCCAGTAAAATTCTAAACTCGGACTGTAAATTCTAGTTTCGGTTAAGAAATGGAATATAACTTCTTTGTTAGTTCTCAACCCGGAGTATGATTTCTCCCCCTTTGGAGCGCCGTCCCGAGAGGAACGATTCGGGAGGGGGAAGGGGGGAGGAAATAATATCAACTTTCAACACCCCTATCGCATATATCAATCGTTCATGCACCTCTGGAAATCGATTCAACACCACGCCTTCTTCAAATCGGAGCATGGTGTAACCTAAGCTAATCAAACGATTTTGGCGGTACTCGTCGTAGTCGGGTTTGGAATAATGTGAATTGCCGTCGATCTCAATGATCAACTTCAGCTCTGCACAAAAGAAGTCAACAATAAAACGATCGATAGGTCTCTGTCGTTTAAATTTTGCCCCCAGCTGATTCCGCCGCAAGGCCGCTTTCCAGATGTATTTTTCTGCGCGTGAAACAGTTTCGTTTCTCAGTTCATGGGCATACTCACGAAGAGTTTTGTTGTAGTGATTGTTCATCGTAGTTTCAGTTAGTCGATAGAAGTTACGGTGAATTTTTGAGATGGGGAAATTTGGGGTTTATTTCTTTTAGAATGTTCCTCTTCTCCCCCCCCCATCCTCTCGAATCATTCCTTTTCAGAACGGTGCTTTAGATTGTTCCTCCCCCCTCCCCCCTCCAAAAGGGGGAGATTCCCGCTCCGAGTTCAGAACCAATATGGAGGTTATATTCCGACTCACCATCTAAAGTGGGAAACCTATTCTCCCTTGGTGAGGTATTGGGAAAATCGATACCTTTGTCGCGCACAAAAAATACTCCACCATGGCAGACATTCACACCTATGATTTTTCAGGAAAAAGAGCATTGATTCGAGTTGATTTTAATGTTCCCTTGGACAAAGAAACGATGGAAGTGACGGACGATACGCGTATTCGTGCCGCGGCGCCTACGATCTTGCATGTGCTGAAAAATGGGGGTAGTGTGGTGTTGATGTCACACCTGGGCCGACCAAAAAATGGTCCTGAGGATAAGTTCTCGTTGCGCCACATTGTGGATCACACGGCAAAGGTATTGGGTTGTGAAGTGTTGTTTGCAACAGATTGCATTGGTGAAACGGCATTGGCCGCAAGTTCAGCGCTTAAACCAGGACAAGTATTGATGTTGGAAAATGTACGTTTTCATGCGGAAGAAACGGCTGGTGATGTTGAATTTGCGAAGGAACTTGCTAAGAACGGCGATGTCTACATCAACGACGCTTTTGGAACTGCTCACCGAGCTCATGCTAGTACGACAGTGATTGCGCAATTCTTTCCGAACGATAAACTTTTCGGTTTCTTGATTGAAGCGGAAATAAAAAGCGTGGATCGCGTGCTGAACAGCACCGATAAGCCATTGACGGCGATTGTTGGTGGAGCGAAGGTCTCATCTAAAATCACAATCATCGAACGCTTGATTGAAAAAGTAGATAACCTCATCGTTGGTGGTGGAATGGCCTACACATTTGTAAAAGCCAAAGGTGGCAAGGTCGGTGCTTCATTGGTGGAGGACGATTACTTGGATATGGCGCGGAAGATCATCAAAATTGCTGAAGATCGAGGGGTAAATCTTTACATTCCAACAGACACCATCATTGCAGACGCTTTTGATAACAATGCAAACCGTAAAGAAGTTGCCATCGATGAAATTCCTGATGGATGGATGGGACTCGATACAGGTTCACAAACTTCAGCAGACTGCCGTGAGATTATCTTGGCGTCAAAACTCATTCTGTGGAACGGTCCAATGGGGGTCTTCGAAATGGAAAACTTCCAGAAAGGAACTGCAGATGTTGCCATGGCGATCGTTGATGCGACGGCAAATGGTGCTTTCTCCCTGATTGGTGGAGGAGATTCCGTTGCTGCCATCAATAAGTTTGGTCTTGCAGACAAGGTGTCTTATGTATCAACTGGTGGAGGTGCTATGCTTGAATATCTCGAGGGCATTGAACTCCCAGGCATCAAGGCCATTCGCGAATAAAAATTTCTTTCGTGTAACTTTTCACACTCCTCGGGGTCTAATGTCAGTTCGAACAAAAAAATGACAGCAAAGGAGTACAATCTTGCAGTGGATCAATTCGCTGACGGTATCTACCGTTTTGCACTCCGTCACCTGAAAAATGAGATGAGCGCAAAAGATATTGTACAAGAAACCTATACCCGCGTTTGGATCAAGCATGAAGATGTTTCCTTCGAAAAGGCGAAGTCATATCTGTTCACTACGGCATATCATGCCATTGTTGATTGGTTCAAAACAGAAAAACGTGGCTTTGCCGATGGACCAATAGCCGAAGTAGCTGGAACGACATCTTCACCTACGGTTGACCTACAAGAAATTTTGCACGAAGCTTTAGAGACATTGCCTATCATTCAAAAGACGGTGGTGCTACTTAGGGATTATGAAGGCTACAATTATGGGGAAATTGCAGAAATAGCGGGGCTAAATGAGGCTCAAGTGAAGGT
>Ga0315908_10002739_pt1 | contig 12814 bp, 13 predicted proteins | sample LakEriMetagenome_12_FD_203520 | JGI IMG/M metagenome (GOLD analysis project Ga0315908, IMG submission 203520) | Freshwater fungal communities from buoy surface, Lake Erie, Ohio, United States - Buoy 4 MA124 | ecosystem: Environmental > Aquatic > Freshwater > Lake > Lake biofilm | place: USA...
AATAGCATCAAATCCTTTTAAAATAGCATCTAAGTATAATCCCGAACCACCAACAAGTATTGCGAAATCATTGGTTTTAAAAAGTTCATCGAGTTTTAACAGAGCCTCTTTTTCAAAGTCACCTACATTGTAATTATCCAATATGGATTTGTTATGTATAAAGTGATGTTTTGCTGATGAAAGTTCTAATTCTGTTGGAACTGCAGTACCAATAGTCATTTCTTTAAAAAATTGTCGGCTATCACATGAAATAATTTCACAATTGAAATGTTGAGCTAAAGCAATGCTTAAGGAAGTTTTTCCTATAGCTGTTGGCCCTACGATAGTGATTAAGTATTTCATATTTTTAAGCCCGGATAATAGTGAAAATTCCATTATATTGCTGGGTACGAAGCAAAAAATGGATTGCAACGAATAGCCGGAAATAGCTCCAAATTAATTAAAATTTCATAATTTTTAATAATTTATTTTTACGAATTTGGCTTTGAATAATGTTTCTAGCATCCCGATTGTTTTGCATTGGGATGATAATATTTTTTAAAATTTCAATTTTTTGAATTTGATAATTTAAATCATAAAACGCGTAACCTCTATAAATTCCATTTTCTATTAACACCGCACTTCGTTCGTGAATCGTCCTACCTTTATCTTTAATAATCATATTTTGATCTTCAAAACTATTTTTAGAAATAAATACTGAAACCCTTGAATTGTATATTTCGGGAGTAATTTCACCTAAACAAGCGCCGTCACATTCTTTGATTTTGTACTGAAAACAAGCATCGTTTGAAATGTATAATCCTGTTAATTTTTGACACAAATTATAGTCATCGGTGATTCGAAATAAGGTGTTTTTTGCTTCCTGCAGAGTTGAAAATGAGGTAATTTCTTTTTTTCTCCCATCAGCTTTTTGTAATTTCAAATTTAAGTAGCCATTTTGATCTTCCTCAGCATACAGTGCTATATTGAATATGTTTTTTCTCTGCGCTCTATTGTATATTGGCTTATGAATTTTAATCTCTTCACTTTCTTTCAATAAAGCTATTAATTCGCTACCGGTTTCTTCAAAAGTGACTTTAAAAACTTCCGTTTGTATTTTTATAGATTTTTTATCAACCCCAGTAAAATGCTGATTGATTCGTTTTTTTATATTATTACTTTTACCTATATATATTATTCTACCTTCTTCATTGTGAATATAATATACTCCAGTATATGAAGTTATACTTTCTATTATAGAATATAATTTTGGAGTGATTCCTTTCAATACTTCTGTTTTAATTAACTGTTGAACTATTGATTTTTCAGTGTCTTTAGCGAGTAATAATTGGAATAATTTTAGTGTTGCTAATGCATCTCCACTCGCACGATGTCTATCGGCCATTGGAATTCCAAGTGCTCGAACCAGTTTTCCTAAGCTGTGCGAAGGTTGTTCTGGTAATAATTTTTGTGATAATTCAACAGTGCAGAGGGTTTGCTTGTTGAAATCAAAACCTAAACGTCTAAATTCGGTTCGTAATATTCGATAATCAAAAGCGGTATTGTGAGCTACTAAAACACATTCATTAGTAATTTCAATTATACGTTTAGCTACTTCATAAAACTTGGGAGCACTTCTTAACATTGCATTATTGATACCTGTTAATTTGACAACAAAAGGTTGTATAGGAATTTCAGGATTTACCAAGCTGATAAATTGATCTACAATTTCGTGACCGTCAAATTTATAAATTGCGATTTCAGTAATTCCTTCTTCGTTGAATTGCCCTCCGGTGGTTTCTATGTCGAGAATGCAGTAAATGAGTTTAAATTTTAAAGTTATTTTTAACGTCCTCCAAAGATACTACTTCCAATTCGAACCATAGTACTTCCACATTCTATTGCAAGTTGGTAGTCGCCCGACATTCCCATTGAAAGAATTGACAATTGACAATTAACAATTGATAATGACTTTTTAGTGTCATAAACAACCTTTAATTGCTCGAATTCTTTTTGAATTTGATTTTTATTATTTGTAAATGTTGCCATTCCCATTAACCCAACTATTTTGATATTATTTAGATTCTTAAATGATTCTGAACTTAATATTTCATTTAATTCAAGTTCATTTAAACCGAATTTAGTTTCTTCCTCTGCTATATGAATTTGTAATAAACAATCGATAATTCTATCGTTTTTAAGGGCTTGTTTATTTATTTCCTCCAATAATTTCAAACTATCTACACCATGAATCAAACTCACGTAAGGAGCCATAAATTTCACTTTATTGGTTTGAATGTGACCAATCATATGCCATTGAATGTCTTTGGGCATTTGTTCCCATTTCTCGGTCATTTCTTGGATTTTATTTTCTCCAAAAATACGTTGGCCAGCATTGTAGGCTTCCATTAAATCAGAAACAGGCTTGGTTTTTGAAACAGCAACAAGTGTTACATGTTCTGGTAATACCGATTTAATTTTAAGTAAATTATCTTTTATTGACATTTATTTATTCAATTAAGATAGAAACTGTTTCGCAATTTTTTCAGCTTTTTTACTTTCACTATAATCGTAAAAACCTTCACCTGATTTTGAGCCTAATTTTCCTGCGCGAACCATATTTACAAGTAGTGGGCATGGAGCGTATTTTGGGTTTTTGAAACCGTCATGCATAACATTTAAAATGGCTAAACAAACGTCAAGTCCAATAAAATCAGCTAATTGTAGCGGGCCCATTGGTTGCCCCATTCCTAATTTCATTACCGTATCAATTTCATAAACTCCAGCTACTTTGTTATATAAAGTTTCAATTGCTTCATTTATCATTGGCATCAAAATTCTATTAGCAACAAAACCAGGATAATCATTTACTTCAACAGGAGTTTTTCCTAATTTTTCTGATAATTGCATGATGATTTTAGTAACTTCATCAGATGTATTATAACCACGAATGATTTCTACTAATTTCATAATTGGCACCGGATTCATAAAGTGCATTCCGATAACTCTTTCAGGATGAGCAACAACAGACCCTATTTGTGTGATTGAAATAGATGAAGTATTGGTTGCTAATATGGTATTGTGAGTACAAATGTCATTCAGTTGTTTGAAAATACTCAATTTTAAATCTACATTTTCTGTTGCAGCTTCAACGACTAAATCAACACCCACAACACCGTCTTTAATATCAGTATAAGTTATAATATTGGAAATAGTTTTTAGTTTGTCCTCTTCAGTTATTGTTCCTTTTAAAACCATTCGATCTAAATTAGTAGCAATAGTTGCCATTCCTTTATCTAATGATTTCTCTGAAACATCTATTAGTTTAACGGTGAATCCGCTTTGAGCAAAGGTGTGAGCAATTCCATTACCCATAGTTCCAGCTCCAATTACAGCAATTATTTTCATATATTATTTATTAAAGCAATCAATTATTTGATAAGCAACTCGTAACGCATTAGTCCCTTGTTCTAAAGTAACAACGGGAGCTGTGTCATTATTTATGGCATCTGCGAAGGAATCCAATTCGTCCAAAATCGCATTATTTTGTTCCACTTCAGGGTTTGCAAAATAGATTTGCTTTTTTACACCTTCAGCATTTTGTAAGATCATATCAAAATCTCCTGGTACTTCTGGAGCATCTTTCATTTTTACCACTTCACATTTTTTCTCTAAGAAATCAACAGAAATATAGGCATCTTTTTGGAAGAATCTTGATTTACGCATGTTTTTTAATGAAATTCTACTCGCTGTTAAATTGGCTACACAACCATTTTCGAATTCGATCCTAGCATTAGCAATGTCTGGAGTTTCACTAATTACAGAAACACCACTTGCATTAATCAATTTTACTTCAGAAGGAACTACGCTCAAAATAGCATCAATATCGTGAATCATCAAATCTAAAACTACCGGTACATCAGTTCCACGAGGATTGAATTCAGCCAATCGATGTGTTTCAATAAACATTGGATTTTCAATCATATCCTTTGTAGCGATAAATGCTGGATTGAATCTTTCCACATGACCTACTTGTCCTTTTACATTGTATTCATTAGCCAAAGTAATGATTTCTTCTGCCTCTGCAACTGTATTTGAAATGGGCTTTTCGATAAACACATGTTTACCAGATTTAATCGCCACTTTAGCGCATTTGTAATGCGAAAGAGTAGGAGTGACAATATCAATGACATCTACAGCGTGAATTAAAGTTGCAATAGTTTTAAATTGCTTGTATCCAAATTCTTCAGCTATTTTTGCTCCGTTTTCTTGATTTTCGTCATAAAAACCTACCAATTCGTATTTATCAGATTGTTGTAATAAACGTAAATGTATTTTTCCAAGGTGCCCGGCTCCTAAAACTCCTACTTTTAACATAACTAAGTATTTTCAACAAAAATAGCAATAAATTGATAATAATTTAATGCATTTAAAATTAAATCCAACATTTGAATTGTCAATTACTTTCTTAAATTTACATCATTAATTATAATTAGTTTTGAAAGACACAGCCAAACATCAAGGACTTAGAAATCAGCTCGTAAAATTATTGCAAGAAAAAGGAATTATAGATAAAAACGTACTGAAAGCTATTAGTACGATTCCTCGCCACCTCTTTTTAAATTCAAGCTTTGAAGATTATGCTTATCAAGACAAAGCGTTTCCAATTGGCGCTGGACAAACAATATCCCAGCCATATACAGTAGCTTTTCAAAGCCAATTATTAGAAATTAAAAAAGGAGATAAAATTCTAGAAATTGGTACCGGTTCAGGATATCAAACCGCAGTTTTATATTTGATGGGGGCCAAAGTTTACAGCGTTGAACGTCAAAATGAGCTGTTTAAACAAACTTCGGCATTGTTGCCTAAATTAGGAATTCGCCCCAAACATCTTTCTTTTGGCGACGGTTATAAAGGTTTACCAAATCACGCTCCATTCGATAGTATTATCGTTACTGCTGGTGCTCCAACAATTCCAAAACCATTAATGGCGCAATTAAAAATAGGGGGAAAGTTGATTATTCCTGTTGGAGATGAAAATCAAATTATGATCAAGTTGATTAGAAAAAACGAAACTCAATTTGAAAAATACGAATTAGGTGATTTTAAATTTGTTCCCTTGTTAGAGGACAAAAAATAAAACAAAAACTCCGTAGTATCGAGTTTTTATTGTCCAATAATATTTAAATACCGCTCTAAACATTCTTTCTCTATTTGAGCAATAAACATCAAAAAATCTTCTTTGTTGTTTTTAGTTTGAGCTTTTTCCAGCGCATTGTAGTAAAGCATTCTTTTTTCGTAATCTCCTTTTATATTGGCAATTACATACCCATGTTGAAGTAAAATAAGATTCATAACTAAACGAGAACTTCTACCATTTCCATCTATAAATGGATGAATTTTGACCAATCTTTCATGAAGTTCAGCAGCTAATAGGACAGGATGTAATCTCTTTTTATTGGATTCATACCAAATAAAGAAGTCTTTCATTTCTTCCGCTACTAAAAATGGTTGTGGCGGTAAATGAGAACTTCCTTTAATCATTACTTGTACTTTTCTATATTTTCCTGCCTCTTCAGGTTGAATACCCCTCAAAATTAAGTTATTAATCGAGAGTACCTCTCGTTCATTTAGTGCGGAATTTCGTTCCATTAAATGTTTAATGTAAACAATCGCCTCTTGATGATTGATAACTTCAAGATGTTCCTTCATGCTTTTTCCTGAAATTGTAAGTCCCTCATTAACAACTAAATCGGTTTCGCGAAGCGTTAATGTATTTCCTTCAATTCTATTGCTTTCGAAGGTGTATTCTAATTCTAAGGCTTGAGAAATTTTTACACTATCTAGTTTTCTAAAAGTATCTAATCTTGCTTTTAAGGCATCGATTTCATTAATAATAGTGGATAAATTAGTTGATATTTTTCTTTTGGTAATATCATAACTGTTTTCAACTTCTTCTCGAATAATATTCATTGCTTTTAATGCAAAACTATCATTCCCTATTTCATAAAGTAATTTTTCTTTAAACCAAGCGACCATCAAAGTTTCTAAATCAATTTCAAATAGTGCAGCTAACCTTACAACTTGTTCTTTCGTGGGTTTTCTGGAACCACTTTCAAATTTACTAATGAGAGCTTGATCGATACCTAAGAGCTGTGCTACCTCACGAGTCTTCAATCCTTTTTTTTCTCTACCTTCTCTTAATAAATTTTTCATTTCAAAATAAATTTTGTCAAGACTAATTTAGTCAAACATTTTCAAAAAAAAATACTTTTTTCAATATTCTTTTTTTATTCGATCTAAATCTCTTTTGGTATCTTGTTCTTTCAATGATTCTCTTTTATCGTATGTTTTTTTACCTCTGCAAAGGCCTATTTCTAATTTAGCAATGCCCTTTTCATTGGTAAATAATTTTAGAGGAACAATTGTAAGTCCTTTTGCTTGAACACTTCTTTCCAATCCTTTAAGTTCTCTTTTATTTAATAGTAATTTTCTTTCACTTCGAGCTTTGTGATTGAATTGATTTCCGTAGGTATATTCTTCAATATAGGTGTTTATCGCAAATAATTCTAAACCGCTAAATTCACAAAAACTTTCTGTGATATTCGCTTTACCAAGGCGTATGGATTTAATTTCCGTTCCAGCTAAAACTATTCCGGCAGTATAGGTTTCGATTATTTCATAATCAAATCTGGCTCTTTTATTTAATATGTTTATAGTTTTTAGCATATAGGTGCAAATGTACAATAACAAATCATTAATTTTGTTGGTATTTAAGATCTTTTTAACCTCATAAATTACACCAATTTATTATATGTCAAACAATAATCTCGATCCACTTCATGGCGTTACTCTTCAAAAAATAATGGAACATTTAGTTGATTATTATGGTTTTGATACCTTAGGGGAGCTGATTACAATAAAATGTTTCACTACCAATCCCAGTATAAAATCGAGCCTCATTTTTTTGAGAAAAACGGATTGGGCTAGAAAAAAAGTCGAAGATTTGTATATTAATTCGTTACGTTAGCTTTCTATGCTTCCAACGTTTATGAGTCCACAAATAATATTCAGGTTGTTCATAAATCTGTTGTTCAACCAATTTTAAAAATCGATCAGTAATTTCATAATTAGGTTCTTCTTTAGCGTTTTCTGTTAACACTTCTAATTCCGCTTCATAAAAGCCTCTACCTAGTTTTTTTGTTCTCAAAAAAAGAACATTCATATCGTATTTTTTTGCCAACATTTCTCCTCCGGTATGAATTGGCACTTCAATCCCCATGAATTTATTCCAATGAAAAAAAGAACCTAATCTAGGAGATTGATCACTAATTAATCCATACAAACTAAGTTTATTATTTCTATAATTGTTTGCCATTTCTGGAATAGTGTCTTTTGTAGTTATTAGTGTAGCCTTAAATTTAGATCGAATGTCTCGAACCAATTTATCAAAATAGCGATTATTGATTTTTTTATAAACGGCATAACCCTCAAATGAAATTTTGCTATTTATTGAAATTGCCCATTCATAACTTGCATAATGAGCGCAAAGTAAAGCGATGCTTTTCCCTTTTTTCTCTAAATAATCATAAACCTCTATATTTTTAAATTTATACCTTTTTTCCATTTCACTTTTCGAAATAGTCAGTGTTTTGATCATTTCTAAAAAAACATCGCACATGTTTTTGTAAGATTTTTTTTCAATAATTAATCTTTCTTGATCAGATAAATGGGGAAGTGTTAATGCTAAATTTTCTCTTACAATTTTTTTTCTATAACCAATAATGTAGTAGGTTAAAATATATAACCCATCTGAAAGTACATATAATAATCTAAAAGGGAGTATGGAAATACACCATAAGATAGGATATATTAATATATAAATTAGAAATTGCATTCGTAAATTAATTTTTGCAAATATACATTAAATAATTTTTTACCTATCGAATCTTTAATCCTAAAAAACTATCTTTACTTTTCTAATGCTATAAATTTATTATTATGAATATATTATTAATTATAATTATCCTTTTGACTGTAGTGTTTAGTTTCAAGGGTTTTGATGATACAGCTTTTTTTAGAAAATTTGAATTTCACATTGGTAGTATTCGTACTGGAGAGCAATTCCGAATGATCACCTCTGCTTTTTTACATGCGGATATTTCACACTTAGCCTTTAATATGCTGACATTGTATTTTTTTGCACCAGTTGTATATGGTTATTTAGGAAATTTTTCTTTTGGATTGATTTATTTAGGAAGTCTAATTTTTGGTAGTTTGTTGACTTTGTATTTTCATTCTAATGATTATTCCTATCGAGCAATTGGAGCTTCTGGAGCGGTCACGGGAGTTTTGTATTCATCCATTTTATTACAACCCGAAATGAATTTGTATCTATTTTTTATACCTATTCCTATACCTGCATATATTTTCGGAATTGGATATTTACTTTATTCTATTTACGGAATGAAAACTAAACGAGACAATATTGGACACACTGCTCATTTTGGTGGAGCAATTGGAGGTTATTTAATTACATTGGTAAAGGAACCCCATCTATTAATTGATAATCTTGAAATGGTAATTTTACTAGCTATTCCAATTGTATTGTTATTTATTTTAGCTAAACTTGGAAAAATATAGTTTTTAAAATAAAAAAAACCCAGTTTTAAACTGGGCTTTTTTGTGGGGAGAGCAGGATTCGAACCTGCGAAGTTCACACAGCAGATTTACAGTCTGCCCTCGTTGGCCGCTTGAGTATCTCCCCATTAATTTCTTTGTTTTGCCTCGGCAAACGGCTGCAAATATAGCAACACTTTCTAGCTTTCCAAATAATTAAAGTACTTAATTTCGATACTTTTTTTAACCTATTGGTATTGAATTAAATAAAAAAAATCTCCACTAGGGAGATTTTAATTTGTACTTATATTTAGTATGTTTAAGATCCTAAAAGGGAAGCAATTTTAGCATTTAATTCTTCACCACGCAAGTCTTTTGCAATGATAACTCCTTTTGCATCTAAAATATAAATGGATGGAATTGCATTGATACCATATTGTAATGCAATTGGATCTTCAAATTCTTTTAAATTAGAAACATGGTTCCAAGTTAGTTTGTCTTTTGCAATAGCAGCTTTCCAAGCAGATGCTTCTTTATCTAGGGAAACGCTTAAAATATTTAAACCTTTCGCATGGTATTTTGCATACAATGCAACTACATTTGGATTTTCAGCACGACAAGGCTTGCACCAAGACGCCCAGAAATCAACTAGAGTAACTTTACCTAAGGATTGTTTTAAAGAAATAGATTTACCTTCAGGGTTAGGAGCTGTAAAGTCTGGAGCTAAACTCCCAACATTAGCTGCTGGGGCAACAGTAACCGGATTAGCTATTTTATCTAGTTTAGATTGAATTGACTTCCCTGGCTTGTATTTTTTCAATTCAGGACTGAAACCCGCATATATTTTTTTAACTCTAACTAAATCTACAGCTGGATCATTTAACATACTATCTACAATTAATGCAGATAATAATGCTTTTGGATTTCCTTCAGAAAATTTTACATAAAATTCCATTCCTTCTTTTTGAATTCCTTGATATTCTTTCATCAACTTATTGATAGTAATAGTATCTTTAGCTTCTTGAGCTGCATTCATTTTAGCCATATTAGCATTTTGAAATGAGGTCAGCTTCTTTTGAAAATCTTTTTGGAATTTAGTTAGATCATCATTAAATTTTGTAAATACATCATTATTGTAAGTACCTGAAAATTTAGATTTTTGAAGGCTGTCTTTGTCAATGATAATTTTGATATCTCCATTTTCAAGTACAAATGGAACTTTTCCTTGAGTTGTTTCGACTTGAAGTAACATGATTTCTGGTTCTTTTGCAGAACCTGTCATTGTAAATTTTCCGTCTTTAACTTTTACAGTATCTAATGGAACAACTTGCCCCATAGCATCTTGTTTCTCAAGTACTACTGTTTTTCCATCAGCTATACCTTTTACAGTACCTGAAATAATATATTCATTTTCACCTGCTTTATTACACGAAATTAAAACTGTGATTACAGTTAATAGCATTAAAATTCTTTTCATTTTATATTAGTTTTGATTTTAGGTTGCAAAAGTATTTAAAAATTACAATGTTGTTACATTAAAAATACTTAATTTTTTGTTATTGTTTAATTTTTTTTACTTCAATGTGGAAGGACATACAAAAACAGTCATGGGAACATTTGTAGTTCGAATCCCGCTAATTCCCTTTTCTACATTTGTAAAATGATGAAATCCTCTTGATTTTAATATTGAAGCCATTATCACTGAACGATAACCACCTGCACAATGCAAATAGAAATTTTCGTTTTTTGGAACTAAATTTAAATGGGTATTAATTGTATCTAATGGTAAGTTTATCGCATTTTCGACATGTTCCGCATCATATTCACTTGGTTTTCTCGCATCTACAATGATACTTTGTTTATTAACTTCAAGTGAAAACTCTTCCGGTGAAATTGAATGAATACTATCCGTTTCAAATCCTGATTTTTTCCATGCCTCAATTCCCCCTTCAAGGTAACCTAAAACATGGTCAAAACCAACTCTGGAAAGTCGAGTAATTGTTTCATTTTCCATCCCATTTGGAGTAATCAATAAAATAGGTTGCTTTGTATTCATAATTAATGAACCTACCCAAAGAGCAAAATTACCCTGTATTCCAATAAAAATGGATTTTGGGATATGGCTTTTTACAAAATCATTTTCATGACGAACATCAAGAATAATTGCGTCTGTATCATTTGCAATAGCATTAAATTCCGAAGGACTCAAAGGTTTTTTTGACTTATCCATAACGGAATCTAAACTTGGATAACCTTGAATATTCATCGTTACATTTTGGGGAAAATAGGCGGGAGGAGCTCCTAAACCATCCAATACTTCGGCAGTAAATTCTTCCTTGGACATATTAGCTCTTAAAGCATAATTTGTTTTCTTTTGATTTCCCAAAGTATCTGTAGTTTCCTTGCTCATGTTTTTACCACATGCACTTCCAGCACCATGACTGGGATAAACAATTATATCATCGGACAAGGGCATGATTTTATTTCGTAATGAATCAAATAGATAGGAAGCTAGTTTTTCTTGAGTTAAGTCTTTCACTAACGATTGCGCCAAATCAGGTCTTCCTACATCCCCAATGAACAAGGTATCGCCAGTAATAATTCCATGTTCTTTTCCGGATTCATCAATCAGCAAATAACAAGTGCTTTCCATTGTATGTCCAGGGGTGTGAATTGCTTTTATGGTGTAATCACCTACTTTGAACTCTTGATTATCGGTTGCAACAATTGCCTCAAACTCAGGTTTAGCGGTTGGTCCAAATACAATTTCTCCTCCAGTTTTATTGGCTAAATCCAAATGTCCTGAAACAAAATCAGCATGGAAATGCGTTTCAAAAATGTACTTTATTTTGGCGTGATCTAAATTGGCTTTGTCAATATAAGGTTGAACTTCCCTTAATGGATCAAATATGGCAACTTCTCCTTTGTTTTCTATGTAATATGCAGCTTGAGCAATACATCCGGTATAGATTTGTTGAATTTTCATCATATTATTTTGTTTGGTGATATTTAGAATAAAACTTCTTTTGTTAGTATAAAAACGGACATGGTTAAAACAAACCAGCCGAATATTTTTTTCAAGCTTCGGTCATTAAAATAACGACTTATATAGATTCCAATAAATATTCCGGTCATTGCAAATGCAGCGAATATAAATAAGAAATTCCAATCTGGATTTATATTTTGAATATCACCTGAAAAACCAATTAATGAGTTACAAGCAATAATAAATAAAGACGTTCCAATTGCTTTTTTTATGGGTAATTTAGTAAAATGGACTAACGCTGGGATAATCAGAAAACCTCCGCCAGCACCAATCAGACCAATCAAAATTCCAACACAAAATACTTGAAATACAATCCTGTAGAGAGATATTTTATTTTCTATAACTTCTAAAGGTGTAATTTTTGGAACCTTAAGCATTGATAATGCGGCAAAAAACATCACAACCGCAAATAATACCATTAAAAATAAATCTTTAGTTAAAGTAAAGAAACTATTTTGAATTATTATTTCCGGGATGGAATGTACAATGTATTTCCTGGTAATATAAACTGAAATTAAGGAAGGAATTGCAAATAATAATCCCGTTTTTAAATCTACATTACCCTTTTTTAGATTAATCAAAGTTCCAAATGTTGAAGTTATACCAACGATGAAAAGAGAATAAGATGAGGCGATTAGAGGATTAAAATTTAAAATATATACCAGTAAAGGAACAGTTAATATAGAACCTCCGCCACCGGTTAAACCGAGAATAACCCCAATCAAAAGAGCGCAAAAATATTCTATAAATTCAATCATCACGAGTATAATATTTTTCAAATTTAGGAAAAATAAATTGGAGTGAATTAATATCTTTTAAATACTTTAACTAAAAATTATTATTCGTTTTTGTCTATAAAACATAAATTATATTAATTTTATTTTCATGAAAAATGAATTTAGAAAAGGATTTTATTTTAAGCAATATGAAGCGCCATTTCAATCGCCATTTGATAGACTTTTTGAAGTTTTTAAAGAGTTAATAACTCATACCTCTGGTGATTTTGATGAGGCAATCGATTGGTTGCGAGAGTTAGATAAAGAATATAAATTAACCGACTCAAGTTACACAATTGATGATTTTATTGAAGATTTAAAGAAAAAGGGATATATTAGAGAAGAACTCAAAGAAGATGGTTCTTCAGGAACGGGTATAACAGCCAAAACAGAA
>Ga0315908_10002740_pt1 | contig 12813 bp, 9 predicted proteins | sample LakEriMetagenome_12_FD_203520 | JGI IMG/M metagenome (GOLD analysis project Ga0315908, IMG submission 203520) | Freshwater fungal communities from buoy surface, Lake Erie, Ohio, United States - Buoy 4 MA124 | ecosystem: Environmental > Aquatic > Freshwater > Lake > Lake biofilm | place: USA...
TATTTATTTATCAAAATCAAAATTTTAAGATATTCAAATTATCATTTTATAAAAAATATCATGTTGTTACTATCTAATTTGATTATTTAATATACTTTTTTTATTTTAATATCAATTATCATTTTTCTTAAAATCTGTAAAATTTTCATCATATTAATCGAAAAATTTTTAAAATTATATAGTATATATTATCTTAATTAAAATAATCTGTAATTTTTATTATTTAAACTTAATTGTTAATTATTATCATATACAAAATTATAAAATGAAATTTAATTAGGGTCCTAAATATTAAACTGAAAAAATTTAAAAGCTACAAATTTTTGAAAATTTAGTTTTATATATTTTTAGATTAAAATTAATAGAGGATTGACTAAACCAAATTATTCTAATTTTTAAAAAAGAACGTTTTTTAGTTTTACTTAATTTGAATCCTAATTTTTTATTTTAATATCATTATTTAAATTTATATAAAATATTATTATATTATATATTCAAATAATTTAAATATAAGAAAAATTAATTTAATCGAGGAAAATATATTTAAAAAATAATATAATAAATAAATCTTATATAAATAATAATAAAAATAATTATTAGATGAAAAGAAGCATAAATTAATTATATAAATGGAAAATTGTAAATAAGAAAGTATTTTAATTTGGAGGTGGACATCCACCAAAAACAGTTTAAGTAGAATTCAATCCTGAAAACTTAACAGTTTATGAAAATGATGTAACTCCTAAAGACCTAGAAGAATTCAGAGACATGATTCCTGCAAACAGACCGTAACTTATAATAAAGATAAAAAAAATAATAATTTTGATAAAATTATAATTAAGATTATAAAAATAAATAAAATTGATATTGTTTTTTAATAAAAATTAAGCTAATAATTGAGAGAAATAAGTGGGATAGAGAAAATATTTAAAATGTTGATAAAAAAAAGAATAGCCGTAGATTTCCTTTCCAATAACTTTGTGAAATCTCAAGACCTTCAGAGCTCCGAGTACTTTAACCCTCCTTGCCTTACAGACAATAGCATTTTTGTATGTCAATCGATAGAATTAGCAAATCAATACAAAAGTACTCGAAATTTTGATCTATTCTTAACCTCATCTGTCCTTCTACTAAGTCCTTTTTCAGTCTATATTGGCACTATGTTTGCAGCTTCTTATTTCATGTTTGCTAATTTCTCATTCTATGAACCTAGTAGGAGGATTGTTGTTAGAATGGATATCTTACCACATATCGAAAGTCTTAGTGTTTTTAGGATTGGATTCAATGGAAATCTCTATAATAAAATTTATAAAATCAATGCACTCGAAAAGGTCAATAGTAAATAAATTGAAGATAAAGGTATTATTTACTTATAAATTCATTAATATTATTATTATTTTTTTATTTAATTATAAATTGTCTATCATTAAAATATTCATTTTTTTAGAGTATATGCTGTATAAGGCCACAAGACCTCATTTTAATATGGATCTGATTTTCAGGGACAAGGAAAGCGGAGATTATTTATTTTTCGAGAAAAATACTTTATGGAGTTAATAAGGATTAGAACATCCTTTAATCAACTGAAAATTATCGTGATTTGCATATTTAGTTATTATCATATTTTATATTTATATAATATTTTTCATTAATTTTCACTTTCTACTTATATTACTACTGAATTAAAAAAAGAAGAGTATATTTCCTCATAATTTTTTTCTTTTTTTCTCTCTTTTTCAGTTGAAAATTCATTAAAAATATTTTCTTATTTTATTTGAAAAGAGGTTTAATAACAATTTATACACATTTTTTTATTGTAATCTTTTTATATTGATTTTTCACATTATTTGTGAAATTTTAAACTACAATGTTAACAATCTAATGAATCTTGATCTTTTTTAATTATATTTAAACAATCTATGCATTAAATTATGTTATTAAAGTTTATCTTATTTAAATTTTCACTTTTCATATTTTATTAATTCATTTGTTCAAGGTTCAATTAATTAATAACTATATTTTTATTTATATTTTCAGCTGTATTTACATTCTAGTTTTAAATTTTTTTTATTTTGTAGTTTCAATCTAATTTTTCAAGTTCATTTTCTATTTCTTTGTTTTAGTTTTTAACATTAACATATTGAATTTAATAATCTTAAAGTTATTCTTTTAATTAATTAATTTCAATTTCTTTTAATTTCAATTAAGTTAAAGAATTATTTTATTAATTTGTTATTTCTTATTATAACAAGATTTTTTCTTAATTTAAAATATTAATTTCTGTATTAAGATTTTGAATAATTGCTCCTAAATATTATATTGCTTGACTTTCAGAAAATCTATTATCTTTCAAGCATTCATTATAATTTTTATCTTGATATTTAGATTAAATTTGATAATCTTTATTTAATATATCAATATCATATTATTGTTCTACAAATTAATTATTACTTTCATCAATTTAATTTTAAGAGTTAGAGTTATTAAACAAGCTATGTATTAAATTTTTTAAGTCTGGATTGTCTTATTTTATTAGATCAAGTTTTGAATTTAAATTTGTAAATTATTAAAAAATAAATTCTAATTTATCTTTTAATTAATAATTCCATGCAGACAATTCTTGCAATTATTAGTCGTTACTTTTATAATTATTTTATTTTATCTTTATATCTTAATCATTAACTTTTTATATTAAGTTTGTTATTTACTCGTTCATATCCTCAATCTATTTATTACTATTTTAAAGCCATAGTTATTTTTACTGATTTTCTTTTTACAATTCTTAAATTTAAGAAATTACTTTTTATTTACTTTAAAATACTTCTTACAATATCTAATCATTTTCATAATCTAATTCTAATTTCTATATTTTTTCAAACAAATTTTTAGCTAATTTTACATTTTCTTCTTCTTTTTAAATTAATTTCTGTTGATATTATTGAAGTTAATTATTTAATTCATATATATTTTATTAATTTATAATGTTTTCTTGAATATAAGATTAATTTTAAATTTTAATAATCTTAATCTGATTTTCTAATTATTCTATTTAAATTTCATAAACTTTTTATTATTCTTTAAATTCTTTTAACAGATTATATTTTTATGACTCAATACTATCTTAAATTTCAATTGAATCTCAATAAAAAATGTCATGATATTTTTACAATTAATCTTTAAAATCTAATGGATTTTAATTTTTATTTTACTAATCTAAGAAAACTTTATTTAAATTTTATATTAATTATTTTGCTTGTTATTATTTATGATTTAGTTCTTTATTTAAATTATCAAATTTATTTTATTTCTCTATTTATAAATCATTAAATTATTTAGACTATTTTTCAATATTATTAATTTAAATTTAATCTTTTTTTCTATTTGATTATATTTAATTACTTTTTTATTTATCTTAAAATTACTATTAAAATTAATTGTTTATATTAACTTATTATTTATTTTATATGTTTATTTATTGATAATTAATGCTCTATATTTTTTCCACACTTAATTTAAAATCTTAAATTTAAAAATTCTTTTTTATTTCTTAATTAATCTATTTTGATATAAAATTATTTTTTTCTTATTATATATTAAGATTAAAATTATTATTACTTATCTCTTTTTATTTAGATATTTAATTAAAATTATTCTCTTATTATTAATTTTACTTTTAATTAATTATATTAATATAATCAAAATTATTTTTTTATAAATTTTAATAAAATAAATTCTATTCATTTAAAACTGATTCTATTTCTTAATTTTTTGAATTTTTATTTATTTTGCTTTCAAGCATACTTTTTTCAATATTTTAAATTTATTTATTCTATTATTAATTAGTATTTTCTTTTAAATTCTAATTAATTTATTAATTCTTATGAAAATTTGTATTATAATTTAAGTTTTCATTTTCATTTTTTTAATTTTTTAAATTAAATATAAATTTATTAGATAAATTAAATTAGATTGGTTTAAATTGAAAATTTTTTACATTCATTATTTAATAAATATAAAAATCTTTTTATTATTTTACTTTTCCTTATAACCTTTTACTAATTCACTTATATTAAATTATTTATTTTATAAAATGATTCTATAAAAGATAATAAGTTTAAAAAATTTTGATAAAGTAAAATTAAATAGCATAATTTCAAAAAAAAACCTTTATAAAGAAAGTTTTTAATTTTACAAACAAATATTCTAATTTAATTCATAGATTGTTAAAAAATCATTTAACGAATAAAATAATGATGATATATTTAAATATTAACAAAAAAATGATTTAATCAAAAAATAATTATTTATAAAGAATGTTAAATTAGATAGTAAAAAATAATAAACATTATTTTAAGATGAAAAAATTTATTAAAAAAATAAGATTTATAATGTATAAGAATATCAATAAATATTAAATGATAAAAAGTCGAAATAATAAGAAAATATCATTAAAATAAATCAAAATTTTTTAGATAAAATTGAAAATTTAAGAATAGAAAATTAGTAAAAAAATATTACTATTTTGGAAGAATTAATAAATGAAAAAACTAATAAATTAAAATATTTATTGTTAGATGATTATTATTAATAAAAACTGTTATAAATCTATGAAAATACCATAAAATAAAAAAGTTATGATATTTATGAATTATCTTTACATGTTTAATGCATTGACTGTTTTTTATAATTTTAATAAATAGATCATGAAATATTGAAAAAATATTTATTGAAATCAATTTAAGATAAATAGATAATATCTTAAGATGATTGGAAACATATAATAAATATTTTAGAAATAATAAACTAGTACTCATTAAATTAACAAGATGATATTTTTATTTAAGAAATAAATGAAATTATAAATGAAAACATTTATGATTTAAGTGGAGAATCAATGGTGAGACTATTTTTTATCTTTAAATTAAAAAAGAATGATAATAAGTAAATATTTTAAATAAAACTAAATATTTTATTTATAATAATTATATCTATAGATTCCCTATAATAAAAGAATTAGAAAGTGAATTAACAATGAAAATAGAAGAAATAGACACCAATAATTATTAACAATATATCAAATTATACTTTTTGATTCCTGTTCTCAATTATTAAAATAAAATATTATTTGATTTAATTGAATAATAGTTGGTTTTATTGTTTAGTTAATTTAAAACTCAAGATTTTTTAAATGTTATATGTTGGCTTAAATTTTCTAAAAATCCAACATCTCATTTCTGTCATTAGTTTTAGTAAGGTATTAAAAAGTTAATTGATAAATTTACTAATCCAGAATTAGATAGACTTTTATATTTCATGAATTAAGTATTATAACTTTATTTATTTTATTTAAATTAATTCTTTATTTATATTATTTTAATTAATTATTACTTATAATATATAATATATTCAATATAATAATTAATAATAATAAACAAATAGGAATATTTTGATGATGGAGAAGATGGAATTTATTAAATTATAATAAAAAATTAAGAGAGACAAATATATCAATTAACAGAAAATTAATAAAGTTTAGGGAAAAAAGAAAAATATAATATAGAATAATAAAATATGAATAAATAAATTTATATGGATTTATTAAAAGCTAAAATAGTTTAAAATGAATAATAATTTATTTAAGAATAATCAAAAATAAATTTTGATGAATTTGAGCATTACAAATAAAAAATATCTAAATTTTTAGGAATGGACAGCTAATACTACTAAGATCCATATAAATGTAAAAATAAATATAATAATGATAATAATAACAATAATAATATAAATATAATTAAAAGTGTTATAATTTTATTTTTTTTTATTTAAATATTATTAAATAATATGTTATCAATAAATTATACTATTGAATAATTTATTATAGAATAAATATGTAATTTTTACAGTTATTTTATAATTTAATTACAAATTCGTTAATTATAATATAAAATTATATTTTAATTATTTTATGAATATAGATAATTATAAAATTAATTTAATGATAATGATATTAATAATAATAATGATTAATAATGATAGATATAAAAAATGAGGTTTTAAATTTAAGTAACATTAACTAAATATACAATTACATTAATGTATTGTACTATTTTAACCTTAACCCTAAATTCAATAAAATATTGGTGAGATATCTTCAGATGACTTTTTATAGTCTTTTAAATCCAGCTTAAGTTTCGTAACATTTTTTTTGTTTTTTAAAAACAATTGACATTCTTATTGAACTTTAATGTTTTTTTACAGAAGATGAAGCTAAAACCATAAACTAGTTGATTTATTAGTTTTATCCATAATATTCAAAATCTCTGAAAAATAATTTTAAGTTTTAAATTAGTATATTTAAATACATATAGATTTAAAGAATACACAATAGTTATCACAAATAATCTTATTAATAAATATATGATTTGATAAAAAGTAATATTTTGGCTGAAAATAATTTATAAGATTAACATAAGTTTTTGTTATTTTAAATTATTAATTTATCTCCTTAAACCTTTGATTAAGAATTAATCAAACATCTTTTTAAATAAAATATCTTTTCAATTAATTCTAATCAAGAATGCCAAATATTTTATGAATTAATAGAAAAAAGTAAAATAATAATGAAGAATTAGCCAAATTTATTTGAAATTTAATAAAATTTATATTTGCAGGGTTAAAAAACTTTTTTTAATTAATTTAAAAACAAATAGTAATTATCAAGTATGGCTGTGGAAATAGTGAGAAATTTAAAAATAATAATTAATAAAGAAGGATTAGAAGATAAAACATAGCTGAAATATAGTTAACAAGTTGGTATTTTTATTTTTGATATTGTGATTTAAAATCTGAACAATAATCAGTTTTATTATATAGATATTTTAGACAGCAATGACTTTTATCAAAAAATGGATAAGGATTAATTCAGGGCTAATTATTAATCAGTAGCAAAATAACATTGGACTTAAGAACTCAAATACAATTACATTTAAATAAATAAGAAGGAGTGGAATTCGTTAAATTTATAAAATACTCAGGAATTGTTAAAGCAAAAATTAGAACTATTATTTTTATAATATTGATTAAAATATCTTACATATTATGTATATTTAATAATAAAAAATTCTATATAATTATTATCTTTTAAATTTATTATATAATAATTGTTTTTATATTATTTATAAGTTATTTATTATATTTTACATTCATTTATAAATTATTATTATTATTATTATTATAATATTCATATACAATTGATCATTTTTTTTCCTTTATTTATTTCAATTTTTCTTAATATCCTTTCAATTTGGTCAGCACTTCTTTGTCTTTCTATTAGTCTATTTATTCTTTTAAATATTTATTTATATTTTCAATATTATTTTCAACATCTTTATTATCTTCTTATAATTTTTTTTTGTTTTATTTTAAATCATTATCTAAATCTTTATATTTCTTTGTTAAATCTTTTAACTAATTAGTTATTATATTTTTCTATGAAGATTCACTTGCAGATTTTAATTTTTTTGAAAGATCTTCCCCTGTATTATCCATTTATTTTTATAATTATTCTTATTCAAAAATTTTTTTTTATAATTTTAAATTTTCTTAACTTTAAATATTAATGTCTTAAATTTATTTTTCTAATTTATCAAATTTACTTAAATCATTATTAGATATTTTATCTTTATTAGGATTATTAGTTTCTGTTTCTTTCTTTTCATTTTTAGCCAATTCTTTATCTTTTGATGGATTATTTGTTTTATTTATTTCTGATTCTTTCTATTAATTTTTTTAAGAACTATTTTTTACAGGATTATTTTTTTTATTTTCGCCTTAGAAAAATTATTATACAATAGATTATTTATCTTTTTGAATTATTTTTTTGATATCATCTTTAATATTTTTTTATTAATAATTATTTTCTTTTTATTCTTATTTTTCATAATATCCAGGACATGTTTTTTAAGATTATTTACAAATTTCACTTCCTTATTTATATAAACTGCAATCAGTTTATAATGTAAATTAACAATTCCACATTTCAAATTTATCAAAACATCCACAAGTTTTTATTTTAGTTTAACATTTTTCATTTTTGCAATAATTAACTGGATTTTAATAACAGAATTACCAACACATTCCATCATAAGCTATAGCACTATACAGTTAAGAAGATTGATAATTATAATTATTATTTAATAGTATTATTGATATTGTTAACAATATTATTATCGGAATTTTAATGTATTTTCTAAGCATAAATATTTGAGGTTTCATTTATTATTATTTTCTAATTCTTTTTTCCTTTTATATTTTTCCTTTTATTCTATTATTTCATTTTTATTGTTATTATTTTTTATATATTTCTAAATTAAAATTATTTTTATTTTTAATATATATTTTAGAATATCTATTATTTTTATAAATATATATTATATATTATAAATAATTAATATCTTTTAGTAATTCAATCTTTAATATTCATTTGAACCATGATGTTTAAACTTTCGTTCTTCTGAATATTTTTCGAAGAAAATTATTTTTTTATCTGATATTACTCAAATGAATATTTAAGATTTTTTATTTCATATTTATATTTATAAAATCTAAAAAAATAAAAATATTTAAAAATTTTAATTTTAATTATAATTAAAATCTTAAAGTATAAAGATTAATTATAAAGTAAAGTTTATTCTTGTAATTTTAAACATCAAAAAAAATTTAAATAAAAAAATATGAAAGCATATATTAAAAAATAAAATAATATAATAATACAATATTATAAATTTAAAATGTATGTAATATTTAATAAAAATAGAAAATAAATAATTAAATTTAAAAATATTGTAAAATATAAAGAAGTAAAATATAAAATAATAATATGAATAATAAAAATAAAATATTAATAAGACGTGTATAAAAAATAATGATATTGTATAATAATCATATATGACTGCACTAAATAGAAGGTGCAACCTTAAATTGATCTAACTAATTCTATTAAGTTAACTAATTAGTTAAAAGTTTCTACAACCTATTAAACTTATGCTTCTTGTGACTATTGCTATGAAATAGAACCTATTTCAATTAAATAAATTTAGCATCATCCATTTTCTTCCTACATTCCTCCTCCAAAGATATTTCCCCACAAGGTTCCCATACACAAATACCAGATAACCAACTATTCTTCATCTTATCTGTAGGTACACAAATCTTTATCATATGAGTTCTTTCCTTATTCTCAGCACTTATCACACTAAATAAAAACTTACTCCATCCTGTTTGTTCTAATGATTTATAACTTGTCTCTGTGTAAAATAATGTATGACCTTATAATTCTTAATCCATTAATTTTTAAAGTTGACCTGCTTTACACATTGCTATGTTTCGGATACTGTTCCAGTTTCGGCATTGGCTATCAGAGATGCATCTTTTTGAATCTTCTGATTATTCTTTTATTCTTTCTGTTATTTCAGGATTCCATGATTTTAAGTTCTATTATCTTGATATTTCATAATTTATTAATATCATCAAAAATATTTCAAATCTAAACTTCATTATTTTGTTTATTCAATAATATTTATTATTATTAATTTTATTATTATAATTATATTATAAAATAATAAGTTTATAAATATACTATTATGTGTTATATTTATTTAATAAAAGATTTAAAATTAAATAATTGAATATAAATATATTAATATAAAAATAATAATAATAAAAATGGTTTAAAAATAAAATAATACTTATAATATAACATAAGAATATAAAATATAAATAAATTTGAATTATGAGACTTAAAATAAGTATAAAAGATGATGAAAACATAAATAGTATGATAAATGGAGTATCATGGACTATGAATAATGAAATATATTATTCTGGAGATGATAAATGTGTTTATAAATATAGTCCAATTAATAAAGAAAAATCAAAATTTATGGAGTTCGATTCTCATCCTATAGATTTGGATTGGCTGCCAATTACTAAAGGAGTAAATGATGTTTTTGCAGTAGGATTTGCTGATGGAAGTTTCCAAATAATCACTAAATTGGCCCAAATAGAAAAGAAAGTAAATGAGGCTCATAAATCAGCTATCACTTCTCTTAAATGGAGTCATGAAGGAGGTAATTTAATTCAAATACTTATTTATAATTATGATAATCATATTATAATAATAATTATGAATAATAATAAAAATAAAAATCTAAATAATGATAATGATATTAATGATAAGAATAATGATTATAATGATATTAATAATAATTATATTAAATATTATAATAATAATAATAATATAAGGTTCACTTGCAACAGCTGGTGAAGATGGTCAAATAAAAACATGGTCTAAAAATGGAAACTTACGTTCAACTCTAGTCCAATCAGAAAGTGTGATCTACTGTCTTTCATGGGGTCCTGATAGTGAAACATTATGCTATTGCTCAGATTCAAACATTTTCATAAAATCATTATAAGCAGGTTAAAAAACATAATAATGGAAAGCTCATGATGGTTTAGTACTTAAAGTAGACTGGAATGCATCAAACAACTTAATATTATCAGGAGGTGAAGATTGCAAATACAAATTATGGGATAGTTATGGTCGTTTACTATTCGCAAGTTAATGTTATGATTATGTAATAAACTCAGTAAAATGGGCTAGCAATGGAGAGTATTTTGCAGTTGGAGCATTTAACATGATTCGACTCTGTGATAAAAGTGGTTGGACTTATAATTATGAGAAAACCAATTGTGGTACTATGTTCAATCTAAGTTGGAGTGCTGATAGTACTATGTTGGCTGGGGCAAGTGGAAATGGAAGTCTTTTAGTTGGAACTATCGTTGACAAGGTTCTTAAAAATGATCAGTTTGAATTGACTCTTCATGAGGATAACCAAATTTATGTTCTTGATCTCATTCATTAACATAATGAAACACTTACTTTTAAAAGTACTGTTATTAATATGTAGTTGGGATTTGGATATCTTGTAGTTCTCACTTAAAATTAATGTTTTGTATATAGTGTTAGTAATTGGAATGCGCCCCATGTTTTTGAAGTCAAGGAGAGTGTCAGTAATATTATTATTAGTAGCAAGTATATGGCTTTAGTCATGTTGTAGAGTGGAATTAATATTTTTACTTATGACGGAAAGTTATAGTCTAATCCTAAAACTCCTAATATCAAATGTAATTTTCATTAAATTTATTAATTATATTAAACATAAATATAAAATTATTTTTATAGATATTATAATTATAAATATTATTATGATAAATATAATAATTAAAAAAGAGATAAAATGATTATAAAAATATAATAATTTATTAATTTTATAAATATATAGTTCAATTTTTAAACATAAAATAAATCGCTTTATCGCAAGATGTGTTAGCATTAATAGATGGTACTGATAACAAAAAAATAATATTTTTCGATACCCAAAATGGTAAAAAACTAAACTTTGAACTGGAACACTTTATTGAAATCCAAGACATTTCATTAAATCAGAATGAACAAGCTCAAGAACGTAAAATCGGATTTATTGATTAAAATCGGGACCTTTACATATCTCCTATAGTGAAAAAAGACAAAGTAAAATTATCATGTATGGTGGATTCATTCATGTTCAATGAAAAAAACGACATTTTAACAGCAATAGCAGATGAAAGATTATTAGTGTGGTACTACCTTAACGGACTATAAGTAGATAAAGAGTTAATGGAGTTATGCAAGACAAGCAAGGATTGTAGTGATATTCAGAGGATGAGTCAAATAATCAGTTTCAGTCAAAGCACAGTCAACATTCGAAGAAAAGATGGAGGTATTATCAGTTTATCTGTAAGTCCATATCCTAGTCTCTTGTTTGATTTATGTGAGAAAAATGGATGGCAAAAGGCTGTTAAATTATGCAGATATGTAAAAGAGTAGACTTTATGGGCATGTCTTGCTGCTGTTGCTCTCTATCATAAAGAGTTGAATAGTGCTGAAATTGCTCTTGCTGCTATTGATTGTGCTGATAAGGTTTAATTCATTATTTATGTTAAAGAATTAAAGTCAGATCTAGTTAGGAATGCTGCTCTTGCTCTTTATTTCCATAAATAGAATGAGAGTGAAAGCATGTTGGTTAATTCTAAGTTGTATTATAGAGCTATCAAGTTAAATATTAAACTTTATCATTGGGAAAGAGCTTTGGATCTCGCTATTAATTATAAAATCCATCTTGATACTGTCCTGGCTTATAGACAAAGATATTTATAAAGAATTTAGAAAGAAGAGTGGATGGATAAGTTTAAGTAAGTTGAAAAAAAAGTTGAAATTGATTGGTCTATTATTAAAGCTAATATAAAGTAGGAGAAAGAAAGGGAGAGTAAATTAAGATGATTCTTTATTTTCATCATTATTATTATTATTAAAATATTATATGAAAAAATTATTCATATATCAATTATTTTAATAAAGTTTATAATATCAGACAAAAAACCAATATTTAATAAAATGAGTAACATACTAAACAATATTTATTCAATTTTTTATAAATATGATTTATATGGAGTATTAAATCCTAATTTTTATTCTGGATAAGATAAAAATAAATCTAAGTTTACTTTTATTTGCACAGGAATAACTATTTCTAGTTTAATTTCTTTAATAATAATTTAATTTTACTCTTATTATAATGGATTTGAAAATAATTATTAATTAAATACTTACACTTAATCAATAAATACAGATAATTTTAGTTTAAATTTAGATAATTAATATTCTCCAATAATTCTATAAAATTTTTGGACTAATTAGTATAAAGATAAAAA
>Ga0315908_10002741_pt1 | contig 12812 bp, 10 predicted proteins | sample LakEriMetagenome_12_FD_203520 | JGI IMG/M metagenome (GOLD analysis project Ga0315908, IMG submission 203520) | Freshwater fungal communities from buoy surface, Lake Erie, Ohio, United States - Buoy 4 MA124 | ecosystem: Environmental > Aquatic > Freshwater > Lake > Lake biofilm | place: USA...
ACCCTCGCGGCCCCCGCTTCGGAGCAGCAATTACCGCCGTTCTGCTGCTAATCGTCGTCTACCTTTCACTGAGCCCGAGCACCTTCTCGGTTGCCATTTCACTACTCGGCATCATTGTTGCCCTGTTTGCAATTGGGGCGTTCTTAGGAAACTCGAAACATCCTTACGGTTACATTTTCAAAAGACTGGTTCGCCCGCTACTCCAGGCACCTAAGGAACTGGAAGACTCACGTCCACCGCAGTTTGCACAACTTGTTGGTCTGCTCGTAGCTGGAACCGGTCTGGTTCTCGGTGGGTTTGACATTCAGCTCGGGCTAACCATTGCCGCTGCAGCAGCGTTCTTCGCTGCTTTCCTAAACGCAGTGTTCAATTACTGCCTGGGTTGCCAGATTTGGCTAGTACTTGCTCGAGCCGGAGTCATCAAGGCCTGAGCGGTTTTACCTATGAAGAGCCATGGCTTCGGCCATGGCTTTTCTGGCTCTCGGACGATCTCCGCAGGCGTCGTAGGAAAGCGCCAAAGCAAAGAGACTCTTCCAATCCGAAGGGTTGGCCTTGGCTAGCTCGGCATAAACTTTGAAGTTTTCATCGGCCGATTCCTTGGTTGGTCTGCCGCTCGGGCGCAAAACCAGCTGGAATACCGGCCATTCGCCTGCTGCCTCGAGCTCTCGACCCATCGCCTCGGCCTTCAGCCCGAAACGTAGTTCCCGATAGATTGCATACAAGCCAAACGCTGGGAAAACTAAAACTAGCAAACCCATGACGATGCCGATCGGTGAACCAACGGCAATCATGCCAACCGCCCAGTTGGAAAGAAGAACAAGGTAAACGGTCAGAAGCGCGATTGAAATGGCTGCGCCGAGTTTGGGAGATTTCACTTACGAAACGACCGAATCAAGCCCGACGAACAGGCCTTTGTTTTTGGCGGCGAAACGAATGGCGGCCAAAATGCCAGCCGAGTAAGAAACCACCGACGAAACCTCGTGAGTAATTGTGAGAACTTCCGATTCGCCACCGAGAATTACTTCCTGTTTCGCACTTACGCCGCTCAGACGCAGGCTGTGAATTGGGATACCGGCTACGATTTCGCCTCGAGCCTGCTGCCCTACCCCATTTACCAGAGGCATTTCATTCCTGGCTTCCGCGATGAGTTCAGCGGTGCGAATGGCAGTGCCAGATGGTGAATCGACCTTGTGGGCGTGGTGAGTCTCGACAATTTCAATCGTTGTGAAGTACTTTGCAGCATCAGCGGCGAAGCGCGTGGCCAACATCGATCCGATTGAAAAATTCGGAACAACTACCGCGGTTGATTCGCTCTTCGCAACAGTTGCCGCTAGTTTCGACAACTTGGCGGCCGACCAACCGGAGGTTCCAACGACCACCGGAAGGTGATTCTCCACGCAGAAATCAACAACTTGCTCGCTGACCTCAAGTTTGGTCACATCAAAAACCACATCTGCGCCGTCGAGTTCCTGCAAACTTGAGCGCGAGTGCAGACTGGCGTGCAGCGATAAATCCTGCGCTGAATCAATCAGGTCGAGCGCAAGTTTTCCCATGCGCCCAGTGGCGCCGACTACTGCAACTTTGATGGTCATGATTCAACCTTAAACGAAATGGTCGAAAGCCGACTCGTTGACATCTCCGACCGCCACGACCGAGCGCTCTCGGGTAATTAAATCGGCAGCCACTTTCTGAACGTCTTTTGCGGCCACTTTTGAATAGCGCAGCAGTGTTTCGTCTAGGTCGTAAAACTTGCCGTTGAAGATTTCTGTTGAGAACAGGCGATTCATCCTGGCCATGGAGCTTTCGAACTTCAAAGCCAGAGAGCCCGACACATTTCCTCTTGCCAGTTCGAGTTCGTCCGGTGTGATGCCTTCATTCGCAAGTTTCTCAAGTTCCTTTATCATCAACCCGGTCACCTCGGTGGCCTTTGCTGGAGAACAGCCCGCGTACAGCCCGAAAATCGCTCCATCGGAATAGGCCTGATTAAACGAATAGACCGAGTAGGCCAGGCCGCGCTTTTCGCGAATCTCCTGGAACAGACGAGAGCTCATTCCGCCACCGAAAACAGTGTTCAAAACAGCCATTTCATAACGGCGATCATCCTCGGCCACCAAACCTTGGCAACCAATCAGGATGTTGGTTTGTGCTAACGGACGTTTGATTACTTCGAGAGAACGGGCCCGAGGGATGAATACGTCGCCAAGCTCACGGCGCTCGCGCGGTGAATTGTGTTCCGATAGATCCCAGCCCGCTTCACGCAGCGCTTCAGAGACTAGGCGCACCAGTTCGTCGTGGTTTACTCCCCCGGCCGCCGCAATGACGAGATCCTGTGGCCGGTAGTTGGCCTGATAGTGCTCCCAAACGGCATCGCGAGTAACATCGGTGATGGTTTGGATGGTTCCGCCGATTGGGCGCCCTAGTGGGTGATCTCCGTGCAGGGCGGCCGAGAATGCTTCGTGAGCTACATCTTCAGGGTCGTCGTCGTTCATCGCCAACTCTTCCAAGATGACGGTTCGTTCGTTCTCGAATTCGGTTGGGTCAATTAGCGAAGAGGTGAGCATGTCGGCGATTACGTCAATTGCCAGAGGCAGCGCCTTGTCTTGGACTCGAGCGTAGTAGGAAGTGTATTCCTTGCCGGTGGCGGCATTGGATGAGCCACCGACCGAGTCGAAGGCGATAGCAATTTCAAGTGCCGTGCGCTTTTTGGTGCCTTTGAACAGAAGGTGTTCTAAAAAGTGTGTGGAACCAAAATGACCACCGGTTTCATCTCGCGAGCCTACTGGCACGGAGAAGGAAATCGAAACGCTCTGAGCGCCGGGCATTGCTTCCGAGAGAATGCGAACACCGCTTGGGAGAACAGAACGGCGAACCGTGCTGCCTCCCGAAGCGGTGAACTCAAGTTCGGCGCGATCTAATGGGAAAAAGATCTCAGCCATTGGGGTTACTACTCAGCCGAAGCTGCGTCGTCTTCAACCACAGGCGAAAGCGATAGCTTGCCGCGGTCGTCGATCTTGGTGATTTCAACCTGAAGCTTCTGACCAACCTCTAGAAGGTCTTCCACGTTCTCAACGCGCTTTCCGCCGGCAATCTTCTTCAGCTCTGAAACGTGAAGCAGACCATCTTTTCCAGGAACCAGTGAGATAAACGCACCGAAGGTGGCTAGCTTCACTACGGTTCCGAGGAAACGCTCGCCAATCTCAGGAAGGTGAGGGTTAGCGATGTTGTTGATGGCAGCCTTAGCAGCTTCCGCCGAAGGGCCGTCGGTGGCACCGATGAATACGGTTCCGTCGTCTTCGATTGAGATGTCTGCGCCAGTTTCTTCCTGAATCTGGTTGATCATCTTGCCCTTTGGACCAATGACCTCACCGATCTTGTCGATTGGAATCTTCACCGAGATGATTCTCGGCGCGGTTGCAGCCATTTCAGCAGGTTCGCTGATTGCCTGGTTCATCACGTCAAGGATCGCGGTGCGAGCCTCTTTCGCCTGAGTTAGAGCGCCAGCAAGAACGTCGGTAGGAATACCGTCGAGCTTGGTGTCTAACTGAATAGCGGTGATGAAGTCGGCAGTTCCGGCAACCTTGAAGTCCATGTCGCCAAGGGCGTCTTCGGCTCCGAGGATGTCGGTTAGGGCTGCGTAGTGCGTCTTACCGTCGATGGTGTCTGAGATCAGACCCATTGCGATACCAGCAACCGGAGCCTTTAGAGGCACACCAGCGGCTAGTAGCGAAAGGGTTGAAGCACAAACCGAACCCATTGAGGTTGAACCGTTCGAACCCAGTGCTTCCGAAACCTGACGAATTGCGTAAGGGAATTCGGTGCGACCAGGTAGTACTGGCATTAGAGCACGCTCAGCCAATGCACCGTGACCAATTTCACGACGCTTTGGAGTGCCAACACGACCAACTTCTCCGGTTGAGTAAGGAGGGAAGTTGTAGTTGTGCATGTAACGCTTGGTGGTTTCCGGGCTCAGTGCGTCGATGGTCTGTTCCATCTTCAGCATGTTCAGAGTGGTGATACCCAGAATCTGGGTCTCACCGCGCTGGAAGATAGCCGAACCGTGAACGCGTGGGATTACGTCAACTTCTGCGTCTAGGACACGGATGTTGCGAAGACCACGGCCGTCGATACGAACGCCTTCTTTTAGAACACGGGTACGAACAACCTTCTTGGTTACCGACTTGTAGGCAGCAGAAATCTGGTTCTGGTGCTCTTCCGAAAGAACGGTTGAAAGCTTTTCCTTAACCGATGCCTTCAGTGCGTCATCGGCGTCCTGGCGCTCTTGCTTGTCGGCGATTAGGTAGATGCGACCTAGTTCCTCTTCGGCAAGCTTGGCTACGTGCTCGTAGGTCTCGTCTGCGTAAGGAGGGAACACCGGGTACTCGGTTAGTGGCTTAGCCGACTTCGCGGCTAGACGCGACTGAGCAGCAACCAATTCCTTGATGAACGGCTTTGAGGCCTCTAGACCGGCAGCAACAACTGCTTCGTTTGGAGCGGTTGCGCCCTGGTTGGTCACAAGATCCCAAGTGTTTTCGGTAGCTTCCGCTTCAACCATCATGATGGCAACGTCTTCTACGCCGTTCTCAACAACTACACGACCAGCAACGACCATGTCGAATACTGCGCGCTCTAGCTGAGAGTGCTTAGGGAAGGCAACCCACTGGTCGTCGATAAGTGCTACACGCACGCCACCGATTGGACCTGAGAAAGGCAGACCAGCAAGCTGGGTAGACATCGATGCTGCGTTGATAGCAACTACGTCATACATCTCGTCTGGGTGAATCGACATAACGGTGACTACAACCTGAACCTCGTTACGAAGGCCGTCTACGAATGACGGACGTAGTGGACGGTCGATTAGACGACAGGTAAGGATTGCTTCGGTCGATGGACGACCTTCGCGACGGAAGAAGCTTCCTGGAATCTTTCCGGCGGCATACATCTTCTCTTCAACGTCGATAGTTAGTGGGAAGAAGTCGAACTGGTCTTTGGCCTGCTTTGAAGCAGTGGTTGCCGAGAACAGCATGGTTTCGCCGTCGATGTAGACGGCTGCGGCGCCCTGAGCCTGCTGGGCTAGGCGGCCTGATTCGAAACGGATGACACGCTTACCGTGCTTGCCGTTGTCGATGATTGCGTATTCGTGTTCTGAGCCATCCATAGGCTCGTAGTTATCTGGACCGATCATGGTCTCTCCTCTTGTTTCATTACGCGCGAAAAAACCACACAGTTTGCGTGAATCGCGCTAGAGCTAAGCGCCGTAAGTAACCGCCCTCCGATTGAGGGCTGCCCTGATCTGCAGTAAAGAACCTTGGATTTCTTTCCAAGACCCACCACCGAAGACCAGCAAACGTAGCCGCATAGCACTTCCTCTAGGGTAACAGAGGCAGGCGACATTGCCTAGAACAAAATAACGGCCCCGAGTATACCCGGAGCCGTTATTTGTAAAGTCAGATTAGCGACGAAGACCTAGACGCTCGATCAAGTCACGGTAGCGCTTGATGTCTACCTTCTGTAGGTAGCCAAGCAAACGCTTACGCTGACCCACTAGAAGAAGCAAGCCACGACGTGAGTGGTGGTCGTGCTTGTGTTCCTTGAAGTGCTCGGTTAGATCTTTGATTCGACGTGAGAGCACAGCTACCTGAACCTCTGGTGAACCGGTGTCACCTGGGTGGGTTGCGTACTCAGTGATGATGGTCTGCTTTACCTGTGGGTCTAGAGCCATAGTGGTTCTCCTTCGATTCGCTGCGCGGCGTAAGAAACTGGATGTTTCGAACTCTCTTTATCCGCGGCCGTTACACGGCAACCTCTCAAGACTACCTGTTAGTAGACGATTGGTGCAACCGGTGCTTGCTTGGCACGTTTTGTGGGAAGAAGCGTAACTACCAACTCAAAGATGGAGTAGGCCAAAATCAGTCCAAAAATGGCCAATAACTGGGTCACGGAAGTTACAAAGGCCGGGTCTAGAGCCAGCTGCTGAGCCAGAGCTAGCAGACCTTCTTCGGAAAGCCCAGTCGCTTTCTCAACGACGTTTTGCAAGCTCGCAAAGTTGTTAACAACCCAACTCACCAGACCGGACAGCGGAATGAGGGCTGAAATAATCCAAAGTGGGCTGACCCCGGTGTCGCGGAATCGGCGGATCAGCAGGGTAAACCTAGGCAGGATGAGCGCAATTGTAGTAATTGTGCTGACCAACCCGCCAAGAACCTCATCCAGACCGAAAGCGGTGTCGATGAGCGAAGCGCCAATTGCCACAATCATTGTGAAGAGGAAGAACCACCAATACTCCGAGCGCGAAGCTACTCCACGAAACTTTGTGGCATTTTTGAAACCAGCTTTGATGCTCTCGCCGAATGACATTTCTATTCAATCCCTAACGTTTTTCGAATTTTTTCTAAATCTCGGTTTATCTCTGCAACCAGTGTTTCAACCCCGTCGAACTTAGCCGCCGGGCGGATGAACTCAACGTATTCCAGAGTAACCAATTTGTCGTACAAATCGAGCCCGGTGTGGTCAAGAACGAATGACTCAACCAGCCGCGGCACGGCTTGGAACGTTTCGTTGATGCCAACCGAGTGAGCGGCCGGGTATTTGATGCCATCGGCATAGAGCCAACCCGCGTAAACGCCGTCTAGCGGCAAGAAGCCTTCGCAGTCTCGCGCCATGTTTGCGGTCGGAAAGCCTATGGTTCGCCCGATCTTTAATCCGTGCTCAATAACCCCGACAGTGGTGTGATTTCGACCGAGTAAGGCTGCGGCTGCAACCACTTTGCCCTGGTCCAAAAGGTTTCGGATCTTCGTGGTTGAAGCGACCACACCGCCGATTGAAACCTTCGGCAGTTCGATAACGCTTAAGCCAAACCGTTGGCCGAGTTCGCGAAGTGTGGCAACATTTCCCGACCCCTTGGTCCCGAAACGGAAACCCTCTCCCACCACAACTGCCTTGGCGCGAAGAGTGTTGACCAGAATTGTTTCCACAAACTCGGCCGGAGACATCTGAGCCAGCGCACGGTCAAACTCAAGAGTCAAAGTGGCATCGACGCCAGTCTCAGACAAAAGTTGGCGTTTTTGAGTGGGACCCACAATTGGCAGCCGGTAATCCTCTGGGTTCAATAAGGCATCTGGATGACGATCAAAAGTAAGAACCACCGATGCTAGGAGATGCTCCTCAGCTACGCTCACAGCTCGCTGCAACAGCGCCTGATGGCCGAGATGCACTGCGTCGAACTTGCCGATGGTGACCGCCGATGAAGCGAAATCCTCGGGAACTTCCTGGGGGTTTGACCAACTGAGCACTTATTCCCCTTCCAGGCAACCTAGAAGATAGCCTAGCCGAACCGCCCAGTCACATAGTCTTCAGTGCGAGGGTCGGTGGGGGTTTGGAACATGTGTGTGGTGCTCCCCTGTTCAACAATGATTCCGGGCTTGCCGGCCTCGGCGAGGAAGAAAGCGCAGTTGTTCGAAACTCTAGCGGCCTGTTGCATGTTGTGAGTAACGATGACAATTGTTACCTCACTAGCCAATTCCAGAATTGTCTCTTCAATTCGAAACGTTGAGGTTGGGTCAAGAGCCGAACAAGGTTCGTCCATTAGCAAAACACGAGGCTTTACCGCCAAAGACCTGGCAATACACAAGCGCTGCTGCTGCCCTCCGGATAGGCCTCCTCCGGGAGCATCGAGGCGATCTTTCACCTCAACGAACAGGCTGGCTTTGGTGAGTGACTCTTCCACCAAATCGTCGAGTTCACTCTTTTTTAGATTGACGGAAGTGAGCTTTAGTCCCGAAATCACGTTTTCGTAAATACTCATCGCAGGGAATGGGTTTGGCTTTTGGAACACCATACCGATCGCACGACGAGCATCAGTTACCCGAAGGTGCGGGTCGTAGATGTCTTGTCCGTCTAGTAAAACTCGACCCGCCAGAGAGGCGCTTGGAACAAGTTCGTGCATGCGATTTAGGATTCGCAAAAAAGTAGATTTTCCGCAGCCAGAAGGGCCAATCAGAGCGGTAACTTTGCCAGGCTCCATGACCAGGTTGATGCGATCCAAAACCTTTCGCTGCCCAAACCAGGCAGAAACGTCTTCGCCAACTATGGTTGCCAGCGAGTGGTCAATCGGTAGCCCTTGCGAACTACTCGGAGCAGTGCTGTTAAAGGCAATCTTCTTGACCGTCACCCCCTCATTGTCAGAGATAAGTTCTGTGCTTTTCAGCTTTTTACCAGTTACAGCCACAGTTATTCCTTTCCTGTTTTCTAAAGCAAATTCGGTAGCAAGCGAATAACCTGCTCAAAAAAGTGGCTCCCGATCCAGAGCATCATCGGAGCTCCGACCAGCCACGCCTGGGCTTTACCCCAGTTACGACGCAACCAGACAAAACCTAAGAAAATCAGAATTAGCCCCTGAGCTAAGAAGATAGCCGGACTCAGCGCCGAGAAATCGCCCGCCATGGCCTGCTCGGAGGCTGGGATTGTTCCCAGGGGAATGTTTCGGCTCGGAGTTGATTTCGCGGCTCCAACTAAATCGGCATCCACGCGGATTACTCCACTCGGGAAGAAAGGGATTCCTTCGCCAGTAACCAAGGTCAGCCGACCTGCAGCCGAACCCAAATTATTGGTGACCTTATCGCCGTCTCGACGAAGGTTCGTGACCCTAAAAGTTGAATCGCCCTGGCCGGTTGTAACTTTGATCTCATCGCCAATTTTGAGCGTTGTCAAGCCGGCAAAAGGTCCGGAATAGGCTGCTTGCCGACCGTAAATAACGCTAATTCCTCTTTGGCCTGGAAGTACCGTATCGCGCTTATGACCTAGACCATCCATGGTGTTGGTTCCGGAAGTTCCTTCTAGAACTACCAAATTAAGGTTCAATTTAGCGATGGAAAGAAGTGCAACCGGTGTACCCTCGGCAAGCATCATTCCTGCCGAATCAACCTGGCCTACCGGCGCGGTTCCATTGGCCAGTTCGTAGCGGAATTTTTCCAAAGACATCAGTTGGGAGCTGGTGAAGTGTGTTTGAGAAACAAAAACTAGTTGGCCTAGAAAGGCGAGGCAAATAACACCTAGAGTGACCAGCATGCGGCCTAGGAAGAACTTTAGATCAATTGGGTTAGGCGCAGACACCGTCTTGTCGAGAATCGAGTTCTCTTGGGCCTCTGGTGCTTCCGCGTATGAATCTAATTGCTTGTTTAGAGCGGCCGCCGGGGCGGAAAATACTTTATTAACCAGATTGACTAAGGTGACCCCTACCTTTCGGGTAGGGGTCACCTTGGCGTCACGGATGACTTTTGTCAATCGGTTTCCTTGTTATCTGACTACGAATGTCTTGGTTGCAACAGTAGTTGCATTGCCATTTGCAGTGTCAGTGTAGGTGATGGTGATGGTTCTGGTTCCCTTGGTGGTGTACTTACCCAAGTTCAGTGTAGCCACACCACTTACCAAAGTACCGGTGATGGTCTTGATCGTCTTGGTACCGACCTTTACAACTCCGGATACAGTACCAGTCGCACCGAGAGCTAGAGCTTCGGTTCCGAATTTGATAGTTACCTTTAGCTTCTGGTCTTTAGCCTTGACTGATGCAACAGTGCCACTGGTGTAGGTTAGGGCGCCGGTTACGGCAGCCTTACCCGCAGCAATGAGCGTTCCAGTTGCAGTGCTGGCAGCTAGACCAGACAGGGTTGGGAGGAACTCTGCGGTAACTGCTTTGGTAACAGCGGTCGCGTCTGCGTTGGTGTAAGTCAGCATTACTGTGCTTGCACCCTTAGCAACAACACCGGTAGCAACTACCGTCTCGTTTGAGAGACCGAAGTTCTCGTAAAGAGTAACGCTTCCACCCTGGTTTCCGTTTGATACAACGGTGGCTTCAACCTTTACTACGTTTCCGGTGACCACTGGGGTTCCTAGGGTAACGGTGGTTGCGGTTGGTGTGTACATGCGGTTACCAGTAACGCGTGAACCACAGGTAGTAGCACCCGAACCAGCAAGGTCGCCGGTTAGTGCTGCCGTTGCGTCGGCACCGGCAGCAGGTGCTGCTAGTAGACCAAAGCCTAGGCGGGTGATTGCTGCGGTTGCCTTACATACTAGTGAATCAGTTCCTACGAATGCCTTGTAGATTGAGCTAGTTGCGTTGTCTGCATCGGCGCTTGCAACAATGTTGTAAACGGTGCGCTTTAGAGTGCTTGGCCAAGCAGCATTCGTTGCATACGAGGTACCCGAACCGGTGGTTGGGCTAACCGCAACGTCGACGCTCTTTAGAACGGCTCCGTTTAGGCGGCTGACCGATGCACCGTTAGTCTGAGCTACCCACTGTGAGATGGAGAAAGCGGCTAGCGCGTACCTGTCGTTTACTAGCGCGGTACCATCGTGCTCCTGAACTGAAACTCCGCCAGGAGTTCTGTCTTTTGCATTTGTGGTTTGAGCGGCGATGTTCGTCTCAGTGATTCCAACCTTGCCAATCCAGTAAGAACGGGTTCCAGAACCAGCCTGTGGGATGTAAGCGTTGATTGGGTGCAGAGTGTTCGAACCTGCGTAGGCAGAAGTCTTCACGATGGATACATAATCACCATTGCTGTCGACCTCAACCGCGTCTAGGTTTCCCTTGTAAATGTTCATGAGAGACAATTCAGTGGTGCTGGCTGTGCTACCTAGAGGAATTCCGTTTGGAATTATAGAGTTTGGCGCGGTTGCATAGGTCATTGAGTCTGATGCGAACGGGATATAAGTAATTACACCGTTGCTTGCCAGGGATGAACCCGATGGGCCCGAAGAGCTTCTCGCGTAGTCGATAAGACCGGCCTGTGACTCGGTGGTAACAGTGGTCGAGCGAGCAATACCAAGATCGGTCGAAGAAACTGCAACCGACTTGCTTCCAGTGTGTCCGATCGCAACTAGAAGGTGATCGCGACCTGCGCTAGAACCATTTGAGCGAGCGGCTAGGCCATTCAACTTACTGAAAACGTCTTTGCCACCGACAGCCTTGTATGAAGATAGAAGATCTCCAGCGCCAGGGGTAGCAAGTTTAACGGCTGCGTTAACCTCTAGGGCAACGGCGTCCATGACGTCCATGGTGGTGTCAGATCCGAAACCCGCAAGAGTAGCGTAACTTGCAACCGAGTCAGGGTCTGCGTGAGCTGGGATGACAGCCCCAGCGACAAGTGCACAAGCAACTGAAGCAGCAACTCCAGCCTTGGCAATAAGATTCTTTTTCAAGATTTTTCCTTTTCTAGTTGCCGACTTAGGCTCACGATTTGAGAGTCATTATCGGTTGTCTCAAGTCTTAGTTTTCTTAGTTAACAGCCATGCCGATTAATCTAAATTTCAGGTTAACGATTCCTTAAACCTTCAATTCTTCTCTTCGTCTCAAGACGCGCTTTTCCTTTTTTGCACTTACCAGTAGCCATCGACCAATTAGAAATCCGGGAATTCCTAAAACCGCGGCGCTAAAGATTGCGATGTTAGAAGTGAATGGACTTTTCGAAAACGTTGCGAAGACATTTGAAATTTCGGCTGGGGTGTAACCACCAGGAGTTTCTCCCCCATCGGTTGGAAACTGGCCGCCTGGCACGACCTCCTGGGTGGGTTCTTCGACTTCAATGATCGGGCAGCCATCTTTAATCGCTGGCTTGGTGATCTGTGAGGCAAGTTGAGTCAGCTCGGTTTTTTGGTCGGAGTTCAGCGGTACGTAACCCGCCGGAAGATTACCCTGCAAATTGCCAGAAACTTGGCCGGATCCAGCAGCAAATTCTAGGAAATCTGAATACTCGGAAAGTGCTTGCTTGCTTTGACGGCAAGGAGTAACTGCCGCGTAGGTCAGCGTGGAAAGAGGGTAGGAATTCGCGGAAAGCGCAGTAGGGTCATAAATTTTGACTCCCAATTTGGAATCCAATTTCATGTCGGAGATGCCCGCTGCAATCGAGGATGAACTTACCTCTACAGGGTTACCCGCCGAGTCAACCAGTTTTGCGATACCCAGGTTATACCTGAGTGCAGCCGCGTAGGTCGTGACACCCAACTGAAAATGCTCACCGATAGCCTGACCTCCGCTGGAAGCGAAAGCTGGCGGCGTTTTGTTGAAATCCCAAACAGTCTTCGATTTGGAATCCGATCGACGAACGGCTAAAGCCGCTTCCAGCATGTCGGTCATGTATGGGCGTAAGTCTAGGGTTCCGAAGCCAGGTTCTGGGGTGAGCAGGTTTGGTCGGAAATAAGACAAATCCGCTTTTGGAAAGCTTTCTATGGCAAGGTCATTTTTGAGATCAAGGGACTTGTAGTAATTGTTAATCACCATTCCCCATTCGTCTGGGGTTCCAGACAAGAAACTGGCAGCCTTGCTGTCGTTTCTCAACCAAGACCAGACCTGGGCGTTCACGTCGCTGGCTCCGAGTGACACCAGCAAGCCCTGGGGTTCGATGCCGTTGTTGAATCCGGCGAATTCCGGATTCAAATTTACAAATTCAGGATCTTGGACGATGGAACGAGGGTTATTCGCCAGGTAACTACGGTCATTTCCACCTGGAACGTCAGATTTGTAGCTCTGCGTAAGCAATTTAGCTACCAATCTGGCATTTAGCGTTAGCGATTCAACGAGGGTTCCATATTTGTTGTAATTACTCGCAGTGTTCTTCACATTGCGGTCGATGTTGAATCCAATCACTACAGCGCTTTGCGCGACAGGAGCGTAGAAAACCTTCTGATCCCCGAGGGCCTCCTCAGAAATAGGCGAATCGATAAGCCCTAATCCGGCAATCCCTTCGGAATTGCTCACCAGTTGAGCACGTGCCTCAGAGTCTCCAATTTGGCTAAATCCATAGGTGGCGCTGGTCTTGCAG
>Ga0315908_10002744_pt1 | contig 12808 bp, 8 predicted proteins | sample LakEriMetagenome_12_FD_203520 | JGI IMG/M metagenome (GOLD analysis project Ga0315908, IMG submission 203520) | Freshwater fungal communities from buoy surface, Lake Erie, Ohio, United States - Buoy 4 MA124 | ecosystem: Environmental > Aquatic > Freshwater > Lake > Lake biofilm | place: USA...
GCACCTCTATGACGTTGCTGACACCTGGCGTCTTGATGGCTGGCAGAACAAAAAGGTACAAAATGCAGGGCTGAATGCGCCAAACGGGGTTATCATTCCATTCTGGTTAAAATTACCTGCAGATTCTATTTCTGTTAACCTAACAATTACGGATGAATTGGGACAGATGATTTCCGAGTTCTCAAGCAAATCGTCAGTAAAGAACAAGAAGCTAATAGTGAAAGACGGGATGAACGAGTTCATCTGGGACACCTACCTCCCGGAGGTCGAACCGATCGAGGGAATGATCCTCTGGAACGGCTCAGTTTCGGGCCCGAGAATCCCACCCGGCAATTATCAGGCAACATTATCTGTTGGGGGAGCAAGCCAAAGCAAAGGCTTTATTCTGAAAGCGAATCCTGTTTACCAATGTTCAAATGAGGACTACAGATCCCAGTACGATTTTCTGATGTCTGTAAAAGAAAAATTTTCGGAAGTCCAGAACTGTATCCGGGATATACGCTTATTAAAAGGGCAGATAGAGCAGTTCAAAAATATAGCTGGGAAGGCCATCCCGGCAGAAATTACTGCAAAATGCGATACGATCCTAAGAAAGATCGCTGAAACAGAAGGGGAACTCTATCAGGTGAAACTTCAAAGCAGTCAAGATATCCTGAATTTTCCAATGAAGATAAATGATCGCCTTTCAGGGCTTTACAATTATGCCTCAAGTGGTAATACTGCCCCAAATACACAGGTAAAGCAGGCCTTTTCCGAACTTACAACCATTGCAGACGCGTATTTAAAGTCATTTAAGACAGTAATGGAAAAGGATGTGAACGAGTTGAACATCTTGATCAGAACAAGTGAATCGCCCGTAATTGGTCTTCCAATTAAAGAAAAGAATGAATGACGAATAGTTGATCAACCACATTCCTACTAGGAACATCTTGTATCTCCTTTATACTTCGGCGTTGGTGATGTGTGCGTTTAAAATGACCAATCAGCAAAGGCATGCGAATGGAGAGCCGAATGAGGAGAATAAGTTATTGGCGAAATCATTGGTGAATTCTACAATAACAAGCAACCATTTTCTTATATTGCAGTCTTTTATTGTAAAAACAAGCGTATGAAGCTACTACTTGCCTCTTTGACCTTGCTAATAATGGCGTTCAAAGGAGTTGCTCAATCAAATCCACAAACCGTGGAGTGTTGTTCAGTGAAGCCTGCAGAATGGACAGAATATTACACGGACTCACTGATAACGATCGATTTTAAATTTGTTTCTTGTGATCCTCCGATCGGGTTCAACAATGAATCGGTGATCTTACGTTTTACAAATCGTACTTCCGGAAAACTGTCCGTAAAATGGCATAGTCACAATTACTACGACAAGAATTGTAATTCATGCAATTACCCCGATGAATATACGCAGGAGATTTCGATGGGCCCGGGACAAGTGCTCGTTGGAGATTGCGACATTTATTCGGATAAGAAATTGAAGATATTTTCTCGTTTCAACGACCCTAATTATTCCAAGGGATCCAATCTGACAAGTTTTAAACTGGATAACCTTACAATTACTGCATATTAAATCGAACAATAGTATTCAGCTATTATGAAGAAAATACTTTTACTGCTCTTATTGCCTCTGCTTACGCTCTCAACTGTTGCTCAGAACTATAACATGAGCAATACAACCATCACAACGTGCGGCGGAACCTTTTATGACCCTCAGGGAACGGGTAATTATATTAATAACCAGGGATTGATCACAATGACCATATGCTCCAACAATGGAGGGCCCGTTTCATTGAATTTTACTGGCTTGCCTTTTCAGGTAGAAACAGGGTTTGATTTTTTAAGGATCTACAATGGAACGGGTACCGGGGGTACAATGTTATGGAACTCACAAACTGCAGGAGGGGCAACAAACCCCGGTGTGATAACTTCAACGGGTTCATGTCTTACCATTACCTGGTCCTCTGACGGATCAGTCACATACACCGGTTGGCAGGCGCTGATTCAGTGTCCCTCTTGTACCAATGGAATTCAGGATGGTGCAGAAACCGGAATAGATTGTGGTGGACCAACGTGTCCAACATGCCCGAATTGCTTCAATGGGATTCAGGATGGTAGTGAGACCGGCATCGATTGCGGACCGGCATGTCCTGAACCATGTCATTGTAATAACGGTATTTTAGACGGAAACGAAACAGATGTCGACTGCGGTGGATCATGTAATCCTTGTCCTGAGCCATGCAACGTGACGTTGAATTACACGACACCAACCTATAACCCTCCACCAACAGGCGGGCCAGCTTACACAATGACGAGCGGAACCATCTCAACATGCGGCGGTACCTTCTACGATCCGGGTGGGCCAAGCGCTAACTACGGTAACAACAATTTCAACACCCAGACATTCTGTTCGAGCACTCCCGGAGGTCAGCTGCAGTTCGTATTCACGCAGTGGAACCTGGAAACTTGTTGTGACTACCTGACGGTTTACGATGGTCCAACTGCTTCGGGAGCACAATTATTCAACGGTAACGGATCTACGAATCCGGGAACAATAACATCAACAAACGGTTGCCTCACATTTGTCTGGGATTCGGATGGATCCGTAGTGGGGGCTGGATGGACTGCAATTATCAATTGCGTAAATGTCCCGATGCCCTTGGATTGCAATGGTGGTGACATCATTCTGACTGCTGAAGGACAAGGGGAATATGTGTTGGTGTTAAATAATGACTTTGATGGGGGAAATGCTGGAACAGGTTGGAGCACAAATATCACAGCCTCCTATTCCAATCCTTGCGACCCCTCTGTTGACGGTGGAACGTACATGTGGATGGGGAACTCTTCTCCACATCCGAGGATTATCTCCACGGTGCCATTGGATGTATCTTGTGGCGGTGAAGTTTGCTTCTATTTGGATTTTGCAACTCAAGGAAATCCATCCCCGTGCGAAGGCATCGATGAACCGGACGAAGGAGTTTATTTTGAATACAGTACGAACGGAGGTGCAACCTGGGTAACAATTGAATACTATGGACCTGCGGGTGTTGGAAATAGCACAGCATCAGGTGGAAATAATGCACAAATGACAGCATGGAATCAATACTGTTTGACGATCCCTCCGGCAGCCATGACGAACAGTACCCTTTTCCATTGGGCGCAAACCGGATCATCAGGAAATAATAACGACCATTGGGGACTTGACAATGTCACGATCTCATCGTTGGCTAACTGCACACCATATTGGTACGATTACAGTTACTTGCCACCTTCCAGTGATAACCCGATTCAAAACACAACCGTAAGCGGAACAACAACGTACACAGTTACCTACACGAACGGAACGGATGCATGTAGTACATCCCTTACGATCAATTTACCTTCCGGTACAACTGCAGACGCAGGTCCTGATGTAACAATCTGCAGTGGAGGTCCTGCTGTGACGATCGGCGCCAATCCTGTTACAACGGACAACGGGGCAACTTATTCCTGGAACAACGGTGCAGGATCCGGAACGATTGATCTTACCGCACCGGGAATCACGAATGGTCAGGTAAGTGTCGCACCAGCCTTAACGACAACCTATACCCTCTCTGTAACGAATAATGGTTGCACCGACACGGACGATGTAACCGTCACAATCGATGCTCCTCCAACGGGATCCAATCCGGCCCCGATTAACGTCCAGTGTGCTGCAAACATTCCGGCTCCCGATCCGACTGTCGTAATAGATGAGGCTGACGCGATTACCAATCCGCCAACGGTTACGTGGATCAGTGATGTTTCGAACGGAGCAACTTGTCCTGAAATAATTACCCGAACCTACAGAATCACAGATGCTTGTGGCAACTTCATCAATGTCACCCAGACAATAACAGTGGATGACACGACTCCACCAACAGCATCCAACCCGGCACCGATCAATCTCCCGAGCGGATCAGCGCCTGCACCCGATGTTACAGTAGTCATTGATGAAGCTGATAACTGTTCAGCTCCGACGGTTGCATGGGTAAGTGATGTATCCGATGGTGGTATCTGTCCAGAGATCGTAACCAGAACATACAGTGTTACGGATCTCTGTGGAAATCAGATCCAGGTTACCCAAACCATTACTCTGGGTGACGGTATTTTCCCTACCGGCTCTAATCCTGCACCTGTTACTGTTCAGTGTGCTGCGAATGTTCCTTCTCCGGATCCTACAGTTGTGACCGACGAGGCGGATAACGGAGCAACTCCTTCCGTTACATGGATCAGCGATGTTTCGGACGGTGGATCTTGCCCGGAGATTATCACCCGTACCTACAGGATCACGGATGCATGTGGAAATTTTATTGAGGTTGTTCAAACGATTACCATTGATGATACCACGCCACCAACTGCTTCTAACCCTACAGGTATTTCGGTTCCTGGAGGACCGGCACCTCTGCCGGACCCAACGGTCGTGAACAATGAAGCCGACAACTGTTCTGTACCTGTTGTCGCATGGGTAAGTGATGTGTCAGATGGTGGAAATTGCCCTGAAATCATTACCAGAACATATAGTGTCACAGATCTTTGTGGTAATCAGATCCTGGTTACACAGCCGATAACAATAGGGGATCCTGTAATTCCAACGGCGTCAAATCCGGCAACAGTTACGGTTGAATGCATTGGTGATGTACCTGCACCGGATCCTATAGTCGTGATTGACGAAGCAGATAATGGCGCAACGCCGACAGTCGCTTGGGAAGATGATACTCCAAACGGTGCAAGTTGTCCCTTGACGATCGCAAGAAGATACCGCGTTACAGATGATTGCGGTAACTTTATCTTCGTTACACAATCGATAATCGTTGACGATATCACGGCACCTTCGGCAACTGCTCCTGCTCCGATAACTGTACTCTGCATTGCAGATGTTCCGGCGCCGGACGCGACACTGATCACGAATGAAACAGATAACTGTACGGCCGCACCCGTGGTTGCTTTTGTTGGAGACATCGCCGGCGGCACTACTTGCCCAATTACAATTACCAGGACTTACTCCGTTACGGATGCTTGTGGAAACCAAACTCTTGTTAATCAGACAATTGTTGTTAACGACATCGCTGCCCCTACAGGTACGGCACCATCTGGAATAAACGTGGAATGTTTCAGTGCTATACCGGCTGCGAATGTAGCATTAGTGACAAACGTTTCAGATAACTGTACCGCAAACCCTGTAATTGCATTCGTAGGAGATGTTTCGGATGGGAACTCTTGTCCTGAAACGATTACAAGAACTTATTCGGTGACGGATGATTGCGGTAACGAGACATTATTGACACAATCAATAATTGTAAATGATATAACTCCGCCAACAGCGTCGAACCTTCAGGCCGTCAATGTTGAATGTGTTGGTGACATTCCTGCAGTGAATATTGCGGATGTTAATGATGAATCAGACAACTGCAATCCTCCTGTTGTAGCATGGGTTGGAGATGTTTCGGATGGAAATACTTGCCCCGAAACGATCACGAGAACCTATTCCGTAACAGATGACTGCGGAAACACCATTAATGTCACCCAAACGATCGTTGTGAATGATATAACTCCACCGGTCGCATCGAATCCGGTAAATATTTCAGTTCCCGGAGTGAACGATGTTCCTGCACCCGACATTACTGATGTAGTGGGAGAAACTGATAACTGCACTGCAGCACCGCTTGTTACATGGATAAGCGACGTTTCGGATGGGAATACATGTAACCTCGAAGAGATCACAAGAACATACAGTATCACAGATGATTGCGGTAATCAGACGATTGTTACGCAGGTGATCACCATCCTTGCGGTATATCCACCGCTGGATGCAGGCGCTGACCAATCGGTGTGTGAGGGAGAAGACGTTGTACTCACAGCTCTGAATCCACTCAGCGCTCCAATCCAATGGACAAACAATGTGATCAACGGTGTCGCTTTTACACCTGCATCAACAGCCACTTATACGGTTACTGCGAACAACCTTGGCTGTATCAGTACGGATGACGTAACAGTTACTGTTAACCCGAATCCTGCTGTCAATTTTGTAGCTGACACGTCTGGTGGATGTATCCCACTGACGGTTAACTTCACAAATTTAACTGCTGGCGCTGTCGATTGTGTTTGGTCAATAAGTGATGGTAGTCTGCTTACAGGCTGTAACACGGTTACGAATGTATTTGACCAAGTCGGATGTTTCGATGTAACACTGACAACGACATCGGCAAATGGGTGCACAAGCACCTTGACAGCGGCGAACATGATCTGCACAGAGGGGCCACCGGATGCAGCTTTCGCACCATCTCAGAACAATGTTAGCTCCTTGGATGCCGAGATCGAATTCCTGAACAACACAACTGGAGCTGACTCCTATGTTTGGGATTTTGGAGATGGCTCGCCATTGACAACGGAAGAAGAACCATCACATACATACACAGAAACAGATGCCTACTTCCAGGTTATGCTGATTGCAACTTCTCCATTGGGATGCGTTGATACGACCTATTCTACGATCCACGTGTACGAGGAACTGATCTATTATATCCCAAATACGTTTACGCCGGATCAGGATCAGTTCAACAATACCTTCCAGCCTGTCTTTACCTCAGGATATGATCCCTTTGACTTCGAATTACTTATTTTCAATCGCTGGGGTGAACTGATATTCGAAAGCCATAACGCGGCGATCGGATGGGATGGTTCATATGGGGGGAAACTCGTTCAAGATGGAACGTATACATGGAGAATTGAATTCAAGATCTCTGCGAATGACAAGCGAGTGATTGATACAGGCCATGTAAATATGATCCGATAAATCATTGAATGAAATAGTTTTAAAGCAGCGGGCTTACCCGCTGCTTTTTTTGTAAAAAAATTGTTCTTTTGTCCATCTTTTCAATACCGTTTATGTCAGAAAATATTTTTATACACATCCCTAAAACCGGCGGAACAACATTGAATACCGCAATGAACAGTTCATTCTGGCAAACAAGACCTGATTTCAATTACAGGCACATCCTGAGCGATAAAACTTCGAATTCAGGTGACATTTTCGATAATGAGCAAAACGACCGCTATAAGGATAATACTGTTTTCATGATTGTAAGGGATCCGGCAGATAGATTATTGTCGGAATACTTTTTCATTCATCATCGCAAAGAATACACGGATCTTCTCAAACCCCGCATTCATTCTCTGGAAGACTATATCCAACATCCTCAAACCAGAAATTACATGACCGGTTTCCTCAGAGGAAAGCGGATGTATGATGAAATTCCGGTAACTAAAAAAGATCTGGAAGAGGTCATCCGTGCTATTGAAAAAATACCCGTTCATGTCGGAATATTTGAACGTTATGCTGACTCCCTTGCCTATTTTTCAAAGGTCACCGGCCTGGAGTGGCAGCAAGAATTAGAAATTAAAAGGGCAACGTTGAAACGGCCGAAATTAGCGGAAGTCTCTGAGGATATCCTAAAAATGATTGGTGAGATGAATGCGCTGGATGTTGAACTCTATAAGTTCTGTGTCGACCGGTTCAATGGTATGTCCGACGGATTAAAAGGGAACTATACTTTCAAAGGGGATAAATACAATCACTTGATCTCCTTTGCGGCTAGGGCGTGTTTATTTGAAATTTGTATGTCGGACAAAACATTCATAAAACAAAATCTATCCTACTTCCGGGATCTTACCATGTTCTTGCTCAACGATTTGAAGATCAGGGATGGCAGAGTGCTTGCTGAAACGTGGAATAATGCATTTCTAAACGCGTTTTTCGCGCACTTCCCAACTCATGAGCTATCGGATGAACTCAGATCTATGCCGGAACTGGGCGCTGAACCAATTGAAAAGATCTATTTCATTGGCGAAACCATCAACCAATATTACCGTGAAAATTACTCAAAGTGCTACAGATTTAAAGGAATGAAATTCAGCAAGGAACATGTGAAATTGATTGAAACTTAACACGTATGTTACTCCTGTAATAAACCAATCATACTGTTTGGGATCAAATTAAACAAAACACAATGACAGAAAACGAAGGAACGAGGATCAATAAATATTTGAGCGAAGCTGGTTATTGTTCCAGACGAAAAGCAGATAAGTTGATCGAAGAGGGAAAAATAACCATCAACGGAAAGGTGCCGGAAGTTGGAACCAAGATTTTTGAAGGAGATGAAGTCCGCGCAGAAGGAATACTCATCTCACCACCTCAGGAGGAATTTGTCTACATTGCATTCAATAAACCGGTTGGGATTGTCTGCACTACAGATGATCGGTTCGAGAAAAACAACATCATCGAATATATAGCTTACCCGAAACGCATCTTTCCGATCGGTCGACTTGATAAACCCAGTGAGGGTTTGATCTTTCTGACCAATGATGGGGATATCGTGAACAAGATTCTCAGAGCCCGAAACAATCACGAAAAAGAATACATCGTGACAGTCGACAAATCAATTAACCAGGAATTCATCCAACGAATGAGCAATGGTATACCTATCCTGGATACTGTAACCAGAAAATGTCAGGTTAGTCAGATAAGTCCGTATTCATTCTCTATTGTATTAACACAAGGTTTGAACAGACAGATCAGAAGAATGTGCGAATTCCTTGGTTACAATGTCGTCAAACTGAAACGGATCCGTATCATGAACGTGGTACTTGACTTACCGGTTGGAAAATGGCGTTACCTGAATAAAGAGGAAATGCAAGAGATCAATAGAATGGTAGCGGATTCCTCCAAAACATACGAAGACGTATCGATCGATGCTAACTCGGAAATGGACTAGTGTGTCAGACATCCCAAACATCCTTCCTGCCTTTGTCAAAAAAGAAAGCCTAACTTTACAGTTTTAAGATCGAATTTACATGCCCTTTTCTTCCCTGGGACTTTCACCCCGCATAACAAACAGACTTTCTGAATTAGACTTCACAAAACCTTATCCAATTCAAGAACTGGTCATCCCGGAGGTTCTCAATGGCAAGGATATTTTGGGAATTGCTCAGACCGGTTCCGGAAAAACAGCAAGTTACGTTCTACCTATCCTTTCCATGCTGGAAAAGAAGGAAGCAAAAAGAAATCGTGCGATCGAAGCGCTGATAGTTGTTCCTACAAGAGAATTGGCAATACAGGTCCAGGAAGTCATCGGATCGTTTGCTTCATCTCTTGAACCCCGTTTAAGATCCATGGCTGTTTTCGGAGGAGTTTCCATCAATCCTCAAATGAAGGCTTTAATGGGAGTTAGAGTCCTAGTCGCAACACCGGGGAGATTACTTGAACTTCTGGAATCGAACGCGTTAAGTTTATCCGAAGTACAAATATTGGTTTTAGATGAGGCAGATAAAATGCTGAATCTAGGATTCAAGGAAGAAATGGATCGGATCTTACAGCTTTTACCGAAAAAGCGACAGAATTTACTTTTTTCGGCAACACTGAGCGAAGATCTTGAATCCATCACGCAGCTTTTTTTGAAGGACCCTCTGGTTGTAAAGATCGAACCGGAAAAAGAAAACATCGACCTGATCTCGCAGACGGGATATTTTGTGTCCGAAGAGCGAAAAGGGCCTCTTCTTCGCTACCTGATCAAACAAAATGACATGCAGCAAGTGCTTGTCTTTACCTCATCGATCTATCAGGCTGAAAATGTTGCTGAAAAATTGAGAAAGAATGGGATCCAGGCAAATTCGATACACAGCAAGAAAAGCCAGGAAGCCAGAACGAAAGCGTTGAAAAGTTTTAAAGATGGACACATGCGCGTACTGGTGGCAACTGACCTCATAGCTCGCGGTATCGATATTCAATTCCTGCCATACGTTATCAACTATGAATTACCCCGTTCACCCAAGGATTATATTCATCGTATCGGTCGAACGGGACGTGCAGAAAATCCCGGTGAGGCCATCTCCCTGATCACACCTGAAGAACAACAGCATTTCAGAGTTATTCAAAAGAAAATGAAAAAGTGGGTCACAATGGTCAATAGTGACAGTTTTGATCTCAAAGGCTTTTAAAATACACTACTTCATCTCAAAACAAACGAATGAAAAGAATCATCGAATACAGAACATTGTTCAACGCAAACAAGGACACCACCCTCTCTGAATTAAAGAAAACGTATCGCAATCTGGTGAAAGAGTGGCATCCAGACAAGTTCCAGGAAGGCGATCCAAAACAGCCTGAAGCCGAGCGAAAAAGCAAGGAGATCATCGATGCCTATTCATTCCTCGTGAGTATTTCCCCTGAAACCCATGCTCAGAACTTGGAAGAATATACTCAAACAACCATGGTTTCCGGGATCGAAGATTACCTCTACAAGGGGGTTACCTTGAAAGTCACGTTTCAGAATGGCAGCGTGTACGAATATTTCGGGGTCCCACGTAATGTTTACAACAAATTGAACAGTACTCCTACAATGGATCGCTTTGCGCGACGACATATTTTCCATTCGCACCTGTATCGCAAGGTGATGAAGTCGAATGATTAAAACCCAATTGACAATTCCTTTCTGTTACCTATCTTTGTAACTCAATAAACAACAATGGCAGATACACGATATAATCTCCGAGGAGTTTCAGCAGGCAAGGAAGACGTTCACAATGCGATCAAGAACGTAGACAAAGGACTTTTTCCTCAGGCTTTTTGTAAGATCGTCCCGGATTATTTATCAGGAGACGATAATTATTGTATCGTGATGCATGCAGACGGCGCAGGAACAAAATCATCTCTTGCTTACATGTATTGGAAGCAGACAGGGGATATCTCTGTTTGGAAAGGGATCGCTCAGGATGCGCTCATTATGAATATCGATGATCTGCTATGTGTTGGAGCTACGGATAAAATCCTTCTTTCTTCAACGATCGGAAGGAACAAGAACCTGATACCTGGTGAAGTGATCTCTTCCATTATCAATGGAACGGAAGAACTCTTGGAAACACTCAGAGAACAGGGTATTGGTATTCACTCAACAGGGGGTGAAACTGCCGATGTCGGTGATCTTGTAAGAACCATCATTGTTGATTCAACCGTTGTTTGTCGCATGAAACGCTCGGATGTGATCTCTAACCACACTATTCAGGAAGGGGATGTCATCGTTGGTTTAGCATCATTTGGCCAGGCAAGTTATGAGACTGAATACAACGGCGGAATGGGATCGAATGGTCTTACATCTGCCAGACATGACGTATTTAATAAAACACTTGGACAGGAATTTCCTGAAAGCTTCGATCCACAGGTACCTGCTGATCTCGTATACTCAGGAACAAAAAATTTGACCGATCTAGTTGAAGGTTCTCCGATCGATGCCGGAAAACTGGTATTATCACCAACAAGGACTTATGCTCCGGTGATCAAAAAGATCCTGGATAATCACCGCTCGGAAATTCACGGAATGGTGCATTGCTCAGGAGGTGCTCAAACAAAAGTTCTGCACTTTGTCAGTGATGTACACATCATCAAGGATAACCTCTTCTCTATACCTCCATTATTCAAGTTGATCCAGGAAGAATCAGGAACAGAATGGAAGGAGATGTACAAAGTATTCAATATGGGGCACCGCATGGAAATTTATGTTTCTCCAGAAATAGCGGACTCAATCATTGCGATATCCAAATCGTTCAATATCGAAGCTCAGATCGTGGGTAGAGTTGAGAAAAATGAGGGCAAGAAATTGACGATCACTTCACCGTACGGAGTTTTTGAATATTGATTTTTAACACAGAAATAGGAGATCAGTAAGTCCATAGAGAAAACTCCTATTCATGCTGTAAATTTTCCGGGAAATTCTAAACTTCAGGTAAAACCTGCCTGAATGAACACTATAATCGATGAGCTAACTCTGCTCTAGCATGACATTATTGAATCATCTCTTGAAGTCCACAAGGGACCTGGACTCATGGAGTTATTCAAAGTACTTAAAGGATGGATTAAAATGCCGCATCAACGGATACGATATCTCAACAGCTTATTTCTGTGAACCTGGAATATCAGCATTATTCAAGGGGGAGGCCTCTTTTAAACTCAACACCTTCAACTTAATTCTCAGTGTACTCTTTTTGCTCATTCTCTCTGTGTTGAACAAGAAAAAGAGTAATTTCGCAATCCATAACATTCAAGTATGTCTGATCTTTTATCCAAACTAGAAGCAATTCATTTTCGATTCGTTGAAGTCGGTAAAATGATCGTCGATCCGGATATCATATCGGACATGGATCGCTATGTGAAATTAAACAAGGAATATAAGGACCTGGAAGAGATCGACCGGGTTTACAAAGAATTTAAGAACCTTCTTGATAATCTTAAAAGTTCCAGAGAACTACTGGAAGTGGAAACAGATGCTGAGATGCGTGAAATGGCCAAAGCAGAGATCGATGACCTCGAACAGCGGCGCCCTGAAATGGAGGAAGAAATAAAGTTTATGTTGATCCCTAAAGATCCGGAAGACGATAAGAATGCCATCATGGAATTGCGTGCAGGAACCGGTGGCGACGAAGCGTGCATTTTCGTGGAGGATTGCTTCCGCATGTATACAATGTTCTTTAAAGAAATGGGTTGGCAATATGACGTACTGAATTCCTCCGAAGGTTCCGTAAAAGGATACAAGGAAATTTCAATAGAGATTGCCGGAGCTGGTATCTATGGTATGTTGAAGTTCGAATCCGGTGTGCACCGCGTACAGCGTGTCCCGGAAACAGAGTCTCAGGGAAGAGTGCATACATCTGCAATCACGGTTGCAGTGCTCCCTGAAGCGGAAGAAGTAGACTTCGAACTGGATATGAACGACGTCCGAAAGGATACATTCCGTGCTTC
>Ga0315908_10002745_pt1 | contig 12806 bp, 15 predicted proteins | sample LakEriMetagenome_12_FD_203520 | JGI IMG/M metagenome (GOLD analysis project Ga0315908, IMG submission 203520) | Freshwater fungal communities from buoy surface, Lake Erie, Ohio, United States - Buoy 4 MA124 | ecosystem: Environmental > Aquatic > Freshwater > Lake > Lake biofilm | place: USA...
CAAAGGCGGCGCTCCAAACGGGCCTGCGCATCTGGCCAGCCCGAAATGGGGACGCTTAGCTCAGTTGGTAGAGCAGCTGACTCTTAATCAGCGGGTCGTGGGTTCGAACCCCTCAGCGTCTACCATTTATTTCAATGGTTTAGCAGAAAATTGATTGCCATTAATTTCTTCGGGGTAACGGCTGGGGTAACATTTGGTCAATTACCTCAACCCGCAGGTGGTCTGTTCAATAGCACGCGCTGAGCCGTCGTTGCATTAGCTCTAAAGCCAGTCTTCATCCATAATTGGCTTCAGCGTGTTCACCGAAACGACGGCTTCACTTGGCGCTTTGTAGCCGAACATTGTGTTCAGTTCCCGAATGGCCGCAATACGCTCAGATGGCTTAATTGCTGCCGATAACGCGATGTCCTTCAAGACCTGTTCAGACTGACGGCGGGACCAGCAGACTGCTTCAGCATCGGCTTTTCGCAGTTCCGCAATTCTTAGGGTAATTTTAGGGTCTGACATAAGCTTCGAAGCACTTACCGCGATTGCCCCAGCCGTGGAGCCTGGCTTAGTATTGTAAGTATCGCGATAGGCATCTGATTGGCTTCTACCTGCTATCAGTGCTTGGCAAAATGCTTCCTGTTTGGCCGTTATCATACCGGCGGTTTATACATCATTTTTGTCTAAGTTACTATGGCTACAGAACCAGTTCCCAGCCCTTTGCGTCCATAACCATTACCATATATTTGAAGTGCCGACGTGCAGATGGAGCTTTATTCCTAATGGGCTGTTTGCTGAAGTTCCGCTTTGCCTGCTCGTTCAACCAAAAGCGGCCTGTCCGCACCCGACCCATTGCGGACGTTCCCAGAAAAGCCCTTTTCGTGACCGCTTTGCGCCCAAATGCAGTCAATATGAGAGCGGGCTGGTTCACCCATAAGCGGACATTGTATCAACAAGGTTGATATTCCATTCTTTCGGGCCACGGCACATAGGCTTTCTTCATTGTGTTCCATCCTGCTTAGTAAGTTTGAGATAGAGCGGCGGTAACACCAGCATGTTCAGCGCAGTCGAACTGGCAAGGCCGAACAGGATGACGATTGCCATAGGTGCCTGTATTTCGCTCCCCGGTTCGCCCATCGCAAGCGCCAGTGGCACAAGAGCAAGGCCGGCAGCGAGCGCGGTCATCAAGATAGGCACCAACCGCTCCTCAGATGCGCGGAGGACCGCTGTGTGGAGGTCAGCTACGCCATCAACCCGCTGAACGTGCTGAACGTGGCTGACGAGCATCACGCCGTTGCGCGTCGCAATGCCGAACAAGGTTATGAACCCAACGATCGTCGCTACCGATAGCACCCCACCTGTGACCCACAGGCCAACAACACCGCCTACAAGCGCCAATGGTAGGTTGAGCATCACAATGCCCGCATCGCGTGACGAGTTGAATGCCTGACGCAGGAGCAAGAACATGCCGATGAGGACAACTGCGCCGAGTGCCAACAATGTCTGGGTCGCAGAGGCGGCACTTTCAAACTGGCCACCTAATTCGATCCGTGCGCCTTGCGGCAATTGGACTGGTTCAATGGCCGTGCGGATATCGGCAACAACCGCGCCTAAATCCCGGCCTTGCACATTTGCGAGGACGAACTGGACGCGTTCGACGCTCTCTCGGGAAATTGCGTTCGGGCCTTGGTCGCGGACAATGTCTGCCACAGCAGACAGCGGCAACAATTGGCCGTTGCCTCCACTGAGCATCAGGCTGTCAAGCGTAGTGCCGTCGCCAACGATAGCTGGATCATAACGGACCACCACGTCGCTGATTACAGGGCGCTCGATCAGGCTGCCGACCACCGCGCCCCCAATTGCCGCGCTGACAGCATCGGCAGCATGCTTGACGCTAATGCCTGCATTGGCAAGGTCGGCGCGACGAAACTGAACACGCAGGTAAGGCACTTGGCTCTGCGTATCAGCTTGCACATCTACTGCGCCGGGAACCGCGGCAACGCGTGTCTGCACATCTTTAGACAGGCGACCAAGTGTTGCGCTGTCTGTCGCGAAGATCTTGATCGCAACATTGGCGCGCGCGCCCGAGAGGATATGGTCGATGCGATGCGAAATCGGCTGGCCGAATATGGCTTGCACTCCGGGCACTTTGCCCACAGCTTCCCGAAGTCCAGTAAGTAGTTCCTCACGTTCACGACCGCCCGGCTTGAGCGTTGCTTCGATTTCCGAGGCGAATACCTCTTGGGCGTGTGGATCGCCCGGCGCACGGCCTGTGCGGCGCGCTGTCGTCGCAACTTCGGGTTGCGAAAGTAAGGCGGCTTCTACTTCAGCAGCTGCTTTGTCTGAAGCCTCAAGCGATGTTCCCGGTAGCGTGGTTACATTGACGGTCAGGCTGCCTTCATTGAACTCTGGCAGAAAAGCGCGGCCCGATAAGGCGAGGCCAATGCCAGCGACAACAACCAATGCTATAGACACGGTCGCAAGCGGTTTCCATTGCGGCAGCAGCTTGGCCAACAAATGGCCATAACGCTCTTTGAGACGATGGACCCATGCCGGTTCTTGGCCCAACGCTTTTGTAGAGCGTGACAGCGCATCTAGTCCCAATACGGGTGTCAGCGTCAACGCGACAAACAGGCTTGCGAGCAGTGCCACGCCGTAGGCAAGTGCCAATGGTTGCAACAGGCGGCCTTCGATACCAGTCAGCCCGAACAAAGGCAGGAACACCAGCAGAATGATGAGCGTCGCATAGACAATCGAGCCTTGCACTTCGCTGGTGGCGCTAGCGACGACTTCCAGCTTCGATGACGGCGTATCGCTTTCTGCGTTCAATCGCAGGCGTCGAACGATATTCTCGACCACAATTATTGCATCATCGACCAGCACACCGAGCGCAATGGCAAGGCCGCCTAAGGTCATGGTATTGATCGTGCCGCCGACCATATTGACCGCGATAATCGCCGAGACGACCGAAACAGGGATCGCCGCCAGTGTCACCAATGTTGCCCGCCACGAGGCGAGGAAAAGTAGGACGATGATCGAAACGAGCACCAGCCCCTCGACCAAAGCGGTCTGCACATTGCCAACTGCGCGTTCAATAAAGTCGGACTGCCGGAAAACCTTAGTTTCCAAAACCATGCCTTTGGGCAGCGTCTTTTGAATAGCAGTAAATTCGCTTTCCATCCGCTCGGTCAATTCAAGCGTGTTCGCTCCCGGCTGCTTTTGCAGCGCGAGGATTACCGCAGGCTTGCCATTGTAGCTGCCCGTGCCGCGCTTAAGGCCTTCGCCGATGCGGATGGTGCCGACTTCGCGGGCAAGCACAGGTAGGCCGCCTTGTTCACCAACGATTACATCGCCGAAATCATCGGCAGTACGAGCACGGCCCACGCCCTCGACAAGCACTTCTTGGCTACCCTCGACCAGCACGCCTGCGGATCGGCTCTCGCTCGCACCGCGCATCGCTTCGGCTACGTCATTGACGCCAATGCCACGCAAAGAGAGCTGCGCCGGATCGAGCAGTAACTGCACTTGGCGCTCATCACCCCCGATGGTCATTATGTCGGCAATGCCGGGGACACCCAGCAACCTGCGCTTGACGGTCCAGTCGGCTACGCTTTTGACTTCCATCGGCGCGTGGCTTGGAGAACGCAGCGCAATGAACATGATTTCGCCCATCACCGATGATGCAGGCGTCATGTGCGGTGCGGGGAGGTCTTCCGGCAGTTCATCGCCTACGGTCTGTAAGCGCTCCGAGGTAATCCGCCGTGCTTCCGCGGGGCTGGTAGTCCAGCCGAACTCCAGCGTCACGACAGAAAGGCCAGTAGCCGAGTTCGAACGGATGCGCCGCAATCCGGGCGAGCCGTTAAGTGCCGTTTCTAGCGGGATAGTGACCCGCTGTTCGACTTCGGTTGGCGTGTAGCCTCCGGCATCGACAACGACCGTGACTGTCGGTGCAGTTAGATCTGGAAGCACATCGACCGGCGTGCGCAGTGCAAGCACAAGGCCCCCCAGCGTCAGCAACAGCGACAGCGCATAAATGACAGGCCGATTGGATAGCGACCAGCGGACGAGACGTTCAATCATATCTTAGGCCCTTTAATGCGCATGGCCGTGGCCGAACGCATCGGGTGTTGCTGCCGCTGCACGCACAGCCGCCGCACCCACAGTGACTACCCGCTCACCCGGTTTAACATCGCCAATTATTCCAACCAGATTGCCGCTGATAGTGCCGCGCGACACAATCCGCCTCTCGAAGGTCTCACCGGCGACCTGAACATAGACAACCGTCTGACCGCCTTCTTCGATAATAGCGGCAGCAGGAACAGCAAGAGATTGTGCACTATTCCCGGTGCGGAGGCGGCCCGATAACCGCGAGCCGGGCTTGAAGCTGTTCGCCCCGTTGCTGGCGAAGACAACTTCCATTGTCCGTGTCGCCGGATCGACAAACCGACCGGCAGAGACCAGACGCAACTGCTGGCCTGCGATTAACGCCTCCGGTTGATCGAACCGTTTGATGTCAAGACCGGCTGGCGTACCTATTTTGGCGGCCAGCGCTTCAGGCACCCGCGCAACCAGCCAGATCGCGTTGGGGTTCCCGATCCGCATCAATTCCGCGCCTGCCTGCACCGACGAACCACGCACCAGTGTTGAACTTACGATTAATCCTGAAATTGGTGAAACAATCGGCACGCCAGCGCCGCCACCAGCTAAGCTGCCGCGTCGGCCGCTGGCTGCTGCAAGCTGGGCTTGGGCGAGACGCAAACTGCTTTGTGCTTCCTGCAACCGGCGAAGCGGCACCGCCTCTTGCGCGTAAAGCCCTTGCAACCGTGAAACGTCGCGCCGTGCCGCGTCAGCAGCGATCCGCGCCTGAGCTAAGCCAAGATCAAGAGAAGCTACATCCTCACCAGCGCCAAGCTGCGCAGAAAGCGTGGCGAGTTGTTGGCCCTGTCGGACCGAACTGCCCGGTGCAGGGAAATTCGACCCTGTCCGCAAGATGCCTGCAACTGGTGCAGCGATCACCGCCTCAGCGTCAGGAGCAAAACGCACATCGATCAGGACTGGAATTGTTTCGGCAAGCTGGCCGCGGGTGGCAGCTGCGGTCAGGAACGGAATTTTCCACTGCACTTCCTTTGAAAACGCGATGCGGTTCGGATTTTCAGGCGGTTCGGGATTAGCCTTTTCAGCGAGTTCACGCGTTGCGTAAACCTGAACCGGTCCAAGTTCATGCACGCTGGTCTTGTCATCGGCTTTGAGCGTCAGGCGCAGTTTGGTCTTACCAGTCTTGCTGGCCTTAACCAACACGCGGAAAATCCCCGGTGTTTCCGACACACCGGCGCTACCCTTGTCTACACTGCCGTCGGGATGAACAAGTTCGACGGTCAGATTGCCCGATGTGACGGCGCGATAGTTGCCGATCCAACTTACATGAGCGTCGAACCTACGGTCCTTGCCGACTACCAATGGACGATGTTCGGCGAAGATTTCTGTGAGATCAGAATAATGCGTAAAGTTTACGCTTGCCGCGCCTCCGCCCGCGCCAGCGGTTTCATTAGATGCACCCGAACATGCCGCGAGCAACAGCGCTGGGGCTAGGACAAGGAGGTATTTCTTCATCGCTTTATTCCAATCTTTTGCAAATCAATGCGCGTGTTCGCCTTCGCCTTCGCCATGAGGATGATCATCCTCTGCCTTGGCGGGCGTTGGAGCGGCGGTATCATTGTCATCATCAGCCGCAGCAGTTGCTTCGGCGGCTGGCTCACCCTTTGGCGCTTCAGCGCCACCCGAACAGGCGGCTAGCATGCCAAATGCGGACAGTGCAGGTAAGAGTATCTTCTTCATCATTCTTCTCCTTGTTGAGCTAAAAGGTGTTCCGCCCGTGCCTTTGCGGCACGTTCAGCAATTTCAACGGCAGCCGTCTGGGCTTCAGCCGCGGCACGATATCCATCAATCAGATCTGTTATATCGGTCTCGCCGCCCTGATAGGCTGCGTCGGCTATGTCAGCGACCCGGCTGGCATCTTCGGCTGAACTCTGTGCGAGAATAGCTGCTTCATATGCTGCAACAGCACGCGCAAACGCAGCTTCGCGTTCGGCTGCGATGGCCGAGGACGACAGCGCCAAATCGGCCTCCGCAGCGCGCTTTCTTGCATCTGCTGCGCGGCTTGCTCCATTGCCGTTAAATATCGGCAACTTAATACCCAGCGATATTGTCGCTCCGCTGGCGCTCAAGCCACCTTCGCTGATCCGCTTGTAGCCAGCACCGACAGCAAGATCGGGTATGCGCTGGCGGCGGGCGGCATCGGCCTGCGCTTCTGCGGCGGATACGCGGTAGCGCTGCGCCTCCAGATCGGAACGGCTATTCGTTGCTTCGAGCGCGGGACGGATTGGTTGAAGCAACGCAAACAATGGTTCACTTGGACGGGCGTCTGGCTCGCTCGTTAAACGTGAGAGCGTCGCGCAAGTCGCCCGCACTTCGCCATCGGCGAGCGCCTTTTGAACTGAAACGCTGCGGGCTTCGAGGCGAACGCGGCGCAAATCATAACCGGCTGTATCACCAACACCTGCGCGCAATGAAATGATCCGCTCGACTTCGCGCAGCCTTGCATCCTGACCGATCAAGATAGTTAGACGCTCGGTAGACGCTGCACATTCGGCATAAGATTTTCTCACTTCAGCGGCTCGAACTGCACGGCCACGTGTAATGTCAGCTTCAACGGCCTGTGCTTCGGCTTGAGCTGCGGCACGTAAACGTCCGGTTACGCCATTAATACCAAGTGGCTGAGTGATATCCGCAGTCAGTTCGGTCCCTGCTCCCAGCGATCCGCTCACCCGTTCGCGACCAACGTGAATTTCCGGGTTCTCAAAACGCCGGACCGTTTGCGCATCTGCCGTTGCCGCATCCCTGTTTGCAACATCCAGCGCCATGGCGTCGGGAACGCTAGCAGCACGTGCCAGCGCCTCTGCCTCACTTAATGGACCGGCAAAGACTGATTGCGTGGCCAGTGCAGTGAAGGCGAGAAATACTATAGAATAAGTGCGAGAAGGGCGCACGGGTAACAGCGATTTCATGATAAACTCCGGATGATCGACAACTGATAACGCCCGTAAGAACGCAATCCTTATTGTTAAATCAACCGATCCTTGGAGGTCGTCGTAGTCCGTCGGAAACATGGCGTTCGGAGCCGTGCGAGAGCAGAATGACAAACATTTGTTGCGCTACCAAAGGCATGCTGAGCAGTGCCTCAACATCCGGGACGGTGGCTGCGCCCAAAAGGATACTTGGCATATGATCATGTCCGCCGTCTGGCGCTTCATCATTCTCATGCTCGTGAACTGAAATGCCGCCATTGTCGTCATGATGATGATGTACATCCACACCGACCTGAGCCACGCTGTGTGCTTTGCTGTGAACAGCCCACGCCGACACCGGCGCGCTTAGGCCGAGTACCACCCATACAAGGGCAAGCATACGCATCAAAGATAGAAAACGTTTCACTCGTGTTTTGGTAGGCGATGCCAACAAAATGCGCAATCGCGAATTATGAAGTGTGGCCGCTGGGAAGTTCGTTGGACGAACGAAGTCATATATTGGTATTATTCGGAGAATTGGATGTCGGGAATGTTAGGGGTCACAGCCAAGCGTTCTGGCCAGATTAAATTACAGATATCTATCAATCTGATCGCAAAAGCAGACAGTCCGCTACCGGCCCAGAACAAGCGGGAAAACTAAGCTCATCCTTATGTCTCCTTCCCACCCATCTCTTCGTTCAGAATGTGGCAACTGTCGCCTAAAAGCTGCCGCTGCGGTGACGAGTTTAGGGCGGTCCGCGATATAGGTGATCGGCTTTATATCACCAATCAGGCGGGTGCGGGGTTCGGTATCGTCTCGGTCATTTTACGCAAGTTTCGGGCGGCGGCGAGGTGGAACTTATCTTTTGTGCCATTGGGACAGCGCAGGCGCATGCACGTCAAAGTTACTGCGCCGCCATTTAGATCGAGTGGCTGACCCGCCGTCCTATTTTGATCGGTCCAAATAACCTCAGTCAAGCCGGACATAGGACATGCCTATAGGCATTTGTCCTGTCTGTCCGGGCCATCTCCACTTCTGCGCCCCGACATGGCCGGACAATGTCACGCTTCGTCACGAACGTCTGGGGCGACCTTATCAACCTTATCTTGGTCGCCGTAACGAGGCTCTGTTGGTTTTGTGGAATTGTAAGCACCGGCTTTTTGTCGTCCGCTGCGCCGCTGTGAAATATCCAGCATATCGGCACTATCAGTAAGCATGTAAATTTCGTTTTCGACTGTCATGCGGCCTACGCTTACCAAAGCCTTGACCGCACGACCGAAAGCCTGACGTTTGGTGTCTTGCTTGTCGCTGGCATGCCGAGCGTAATACTCTTCGCGCCAAGGTTTTAGGCTAAGTCCAGCAAACTCACCTTCGCCATCCCACGATTGTACCGCCGCCTCGCAGAAAGCGTTCATTGCCAGTTTTTGATCTGGTGACAGCACTTTGGTGTTGTGCCGCACCTCAGTCGCAATAAGCACCGCGCTTGAACTTCCGTCGTCCAGATCGATGTTTTCTAAGTTAAAGGCAATCGCGGCTGGCGGTTCGCCGTCTTTCATCTTTGTATTCGAAAGCGTCATGGTGTCCTCTGACTTATCCAACCGATACTCGGCGTCGAGCGCACCTTTTAGTGCAATAGAGCCTCTCGCCCGTTGCTTTTCACTGTGGCCAGTGTGGTGGACCAGAAATACTGAACAGCCAGGAAATTCAGCCTTAAGTGCGTCCATTGCGGCAATGAATTTTCCCATTTCACTGGTGCTGTTCTCATCGCCTGCGCCAAAGTTTCGGGCGATGGTGTCGATAAATATCATCGCCGGTATGCCGTGTTCAGCAGCTAATGCGCGAACAGCCTCAGTGACCGCCGCAGCACTGGCAGCGTCAAGAAACTGCGCGGCCTTCTTGGACACAAAGAGCCCGGCCCCGTCAATATCCACATTTTTATGCTTCGCCCACGCCCTGAAGCGCCTTGTAAGGCCGTTAAAGCCTTCGCCAGCGATATAGAACACAGCGCCCTGCTTTACCGACCTCTCATGAAAAGGGACGCCTGTGGCGACGCACAGCGCCATATCGACAGCAAGGAAGGATTTGCCGCATCCCGGCTCGCCGAAGAGCAAACCCAGTGTCTCCGTTTCAACCAAGCCATCAATCACCCATGCTGGCTTAAGGTATTTCAAATCGCCCACGCGGGTGAATTGAAACGCATTTTTGTTGGGTATAAGAGGGATGTCATCCCATGCCTCATTTGTCATGACATCAACCCTTTATCGTTGATGTTCTCTATTAACATTGCGGCCACCATCAAAGCGGTGCAGGCGCCGCCAGCATTAGCCAAAACGTCTTTCGGGACAGTCGCATGTATTAAATTGTCCGCGTAGGATTGGCAAAATTCTGCGAGCTGAAAAGCATCTTCACAGTCTGTCGATTTACTTAGCTGCGACGCTAATCCCTGAAGCTCAATCAGTCGTAATTTCTTCTGGCATTCATGGGTTATTATCTGAAATTGATATGTCATTATTTCGTGCCTTGACTTGTACCAGATAGCCAGCCGTAGTATGAAGAGATTGCAAATTCATCCGACACCCGCGCTGCTAATCCAGTGCGGGTTTTTGTTATTCGGATGGTGCTGCTGCGATTAAAGCGGCGGCCCTGCCCCTTGGCATACGCGCTACCGTGGGCTTTCCTTCGTCGACCCTCGTAGCCCACCAAGCAGCTATATCGGCTTCACGCCAGAAACGGCGACGGCCAATGTAAATAGGCCGAGGGAAGTCGGCTTTGCCCTCATAGGTCCAGCGCCAAATCATCATATCTGATACACCGCCACATATGCGGCGCACTTGGGACGCGATGATCATATTGTTGTTTTCAGTCATGGGTTTGTTTCCTCAAGTTAAGAGGAGGCCCATCTACAGGAGGCTTGCTCCTGATTTAAAACCTTGCTTGCGGGAGTTAATCTTTCTGCAGTAATCGTTTCAACCGCTTCATCGCGTCCTTCACTGGCACGCCAGAGTAAAGCCCCGCCGCCTGCATTGCAGCCAATAGGCGTTTATCGCGTTCTATCGTGTTCGTAGGCGCATCCTGCGCGTGTATTAATAGCCAACTCCATACGAAAGCCTGCTCGGTTAACGTCGTGTGTTGTCTGCCAGCCAGTTTTAATGCCTGCAAGGCACGGTCGTCTCGCCCTTCTTCGCGCTTCGTAATGACGTCCTTCACAACACCCTTGGCAATTAATCGACACCAATATGCGGTATCGCCGTCATCCAGGCTGCCGTTATCTATAGCGCTCCAAATCGTTTCGGCACGGGTGGTGCAAATTCTTCCGTCTTCTGTTATCTGCGCAAGCGCTGCTCGAGCAGCGTATTTTTCGTAGTTTGGGTCACTCATGCAGCCACCGCCATCACATGATTAGCCCAGGCATCCAGCGCCTCGCGCCTTTCATCCGCAAAGTCGTGCTTCTGATACACCGCCACGATGCCTCCGCCTGTGCCACTAACGTGGTTCAGCGCTGCCTCAGTGACGCGAACAGGCACGCGAAGGCTGGCTAGTCCTGTCGCACAAGTCCTACGCAAGTCGTGAAGCCGCCAAGGGGCTATATCAATAGGGGGGGAGCTCCCCTGCCCAAGCTCAAGCATCGCCGCACATAGCGTTGAAAATGACTTACTGAAGCCGCTTACAGGTGTCTTTCCTGTGGTGGTAAATATGAACGGCGAGCGCGGGTATCGCACCACGCTATTCAGCAAATCTAATACTGCACCGGATAGCGGCACGGTATGTGCGCGGCCATTCTTCGTCCTGCTGCCTTCCAGTGACCATATCGTGCCGTCAATCTCGGCATCGGTCATACCAGCAACCTCACTGCGACGCTGGCCTGTCAGCAGCATAACCTTGAACAAGGCACCAAAGGGCTGTCCTACGCGGTTGCACGCTTGCCAGAACAGCTTTATTTCCTCATCGGACAAGAACCGTTCGCGCGCCACCTCTTTCACTGTCCTCGCAACATTCGATGCGGGGTTGGTCTCAATCACATCGCGCCGCACTGCCCAGTTAAAAAAGGCAGACAAATGTGCAAGCACTCGGTTAGCACTCACGTCGCGGCCGCTATCGGAGATTTTTTCCACCAGTTCGCGAACATTGCGTTTGTGAATGCTCTGTATGTCGCTGTCAGCCCAACCGCCGTGTTTGATCCCTTTGGCTTCCCACGGTTGCAAGGCGAGGCGGGTAAGGAAGTCTAAAGCCTGATTGCCTGATTTGAGCTTGGAAAGAGCGCGACGATGGTATTCTGCGACAAGCGTATCCATCTTGTTTCGCCTGTCTGTTTCTATCTCACTCTTGGTAGCCTTCGCCCTTAACGCATCGGCAGCAGGGTTGTTTCCTAATGCCACTTCGCGCAAGGTCGCCACCGCGGCAGCGTTAGCATCTGCCAGCGTCATCATCGGATAACGGCCCAGCACCATCTTGATGGATTTGCTATTGAAGCGATACCGCACAGCCCAAGATTTCACGCCAGATGGCTGAACGATTAAATACAGCCCGGTGATGCCGGCAGGGATTTCTCGTCGCGCAGCAGGGTTGGGCAAGCTGTTTATCGACGCATCGGTTAGTCGTTTACTCATTTGCAGTGTTACCCGTTTGCCATTGAGGGTAACGCTGGGGTATCAAAATACTGTGATTTGTCTTGATACCCCGCGTTATAAACACTGCCTAACACATACATTTAACCATTGTAAATAATCACTTTTATTTGTAAAAATGGTTTTACATTGTTAGGTCGCGATTGTCAGGATTTTTTAACTCTTAATCAGCGGGTCGTGGGTTCGAACCCCTCAGCGTCTACCATTTTTCCTATATATTTCATATGTTTATGAGGTTTTTTAGCCTCCCATCGAAATCGTCTAAAAGGTATAAACAGGTATAAACTGTTTTCGAAAAGTTGGGCGCTAAGGAACCATGGTCCTCGCAACGCAATTTGCCTAACTTTGTCCCTGCAAATCAGCATTGCCTCACAGATTCATTCAAGTATTGTGATAGCGGTACTGGAGGGCACATGGGACACATAACGCTGAACCAAGGACTTCGACGGATCGAAGTATCTGACCTTGAAATTGAAAACGAACTATCCTTCGAGCATTTCGACCGTCTCCCTGCTGACCAACGCGACGCTGAGTTCATCAAAGCCTTTTACATTGGCGTTCTTGCCCTAAAACAAGACCGGCTATCCGCGTTCATGGCACGCACCAACAATGAGCTCGGTACCGAACTCGAAACCCTGAAAATGATGTACGAGATGAAAGCCGAGCTCTTTGCTAAGAGCACGGTGAAGGGCGCTGAAGGTGAGCTACACATCCAAGAATATCTCGAAAAACTGGTCGCCGAGAACAGCCACTCAGACGAGATCGTGCTGACCGGGAACAGTGCCGGATCTATCCCCAAGAATAAGACAGGTGACATACTGTGCCACTTGGATGGGAATGACAGCCGCAAGATTGTTATCGAATGCAAGTTCGACAAATCAGTCCGCTTCGGCAAGCTCAGCGATAACGACTGGTACGGAAACAAATTCGACACGGCATTGAGTCAGCTTATCGAATCCCAAGCGAACCGTGAATGCGATCAAGCCATTATCGTCTTCGATAAATGATCTGCCCCCTTCTGAGTGGCCCAATTTCTATTTTAGGAATGGCCACGAAGGAGGAATGGAATGGCAAGGAAGCACAAGCCGGAAGACATCATCGGCAAGCTGCGTGAAGCGGAGATCGTGCTGG
>Ga0315908_10002747_pt1 | contig 12803 bp, 11 predicted proteins | sample LakEriMetagenome_12_FD_203520 | JGI IMG/M metagenome (GOLD analysis project Ga0315908, IMG submission 203520) | Freshwater fungal communities from buoy surface, Lake Erie, Ohio, United States - Buoy 4 MA124 | ecosystem: Environmental > Aquatic > Freshwater > Lake > Lake biofilm | place: USA...
GGGGGGGGGGGGGGGGGGGGGGGGGCTTGGGCGGCGTTGGCGTTGGCAGTGGCGACGGGTTTGGGAGGAGGATGGCCGGGTCAGGAGTGGTCGGTAGGCGCGCCCCGGGTCGTACTGCTGGGGGTGGCCGCTGGGGCGTGCGTGCTGGCGGTGGTGGTGAGAGTCGGGCGCTCTGGGTATGGGTGGGGGCGGTTTTTGGCGTGGTGGCCGGAGGTGGCGTTACTGGGTCTGGCGGCCGGGGTTTGGCTAGCGTGACCGGGCGGGCGTCTGGCGAGTGGCTGGCGAAAGGCGGTCGAAGGGCTGGCGAGCTTGCGTGGTCGAGCTCGCGCGATCGGCGGAGCTGTGCAGGGTGAATGTTTATGACCATGAGTGCGACGGTTCCCAGTTTGCCGGCGGATGGGTCTCCGTTGGAGCGTCATCGGTTTCGATGGCTGGCTTCGGGTCGTCTTTTTTTGCAGGCGCAACTGGAGGCTATTCGGGGGGCGCGGCTGGAGGTTTTGTTGGAGATATATGCTTTTAAGGCGGGGGGAGTGGGGGACGAATTTTGCGCGGCCTTGGTGGCGGCGGCGGGGCGGGGGGTGCGGGTGCGGATCTTGCTTGATGCCTTTGGGTCGGTGGCGTTGCCTGGCGAATACTTTGACAGTTTACGGGCGGCTGGCGGTGCCATTGAGTGGTTTAATCGGCCAAGTCTGGGCACGTGGTCGTTTCGGAATCACCGCAAATTATTGGTGGTTGACCGGGAGGATGCTTTTGTGGGCGGCTGCAACATTGGTTCTGAGTACAATGGGGACGGGGTGGTGGAGGGATGGCGCGATGGTGGGGTGGCGGTTGGCGGTCCGGTCGTTTGTTGTTTGCAGCGGGAGTTTGATTCCCAGTGGGCGTTGGCTGGGCAAAAACAATGGCGACACCGCCGTCGTCGGCGCCCCCGGGCGGGCGTGGTGGCCTGTGGGGCGGAGGTCGAGGCCCTTTTTATTTTCCCTGGGTTCGGGCGCAATCCATTGCGCGAAGCGGTGGCGCGCGATTTGAAGCGGGCCCGGCGGGTGGGGATTTGTTCGCCTTATTTTCTTCCGAGCCGGGGTTTGCGTCGCCAGCTGGTGGCTCCGGAGCGCCGTGGGGTGGAGGTGCGGATTTTGTTGGCGGGGCCGACGGATGTGCCGTTGATGCAGCTGGCATCGCGCTCGATTTACCGGTTTTTTCTTGAGCGAGGTGTGGAGATTTACGAATACCAGCCGCAGATCCTGCACGCCAAAGTGTTGTTGTTGGATGACGTGGTTTACATTGGCTCCTCGAATCTTGATCCACGCAGTTTGCGCATTAATTTCGAGGTCATGCTGCGGATCGAGGATGCGGGAGTGGCGGCTCAGGCGTGGAAGCAATTCGAGGAGGATATTGGGCATTCCCGTTCCTGGACGCTTGAGCAGTGGCGCGGGCACCGCACGTGGTGGCAGCGATTGAAGCAGCAGGTGGCTTATTTTTTGCTGGCCCGGCTGGATCCGCGACTGGCGGAGGGGCAGCTTCGCCGATGGTTGCAGCGGCGGTCCGCGCGGCCTGCGGCGGTGTGGCCGGAGCGGTGAAACGAGACCTCACCTTTCTGCTTCCCTTTTTGGTGACTGCGCGCTTTTCTGGTCGCCATGATTCGACCTGACGCCCGCGCTCTTGACCAGCTTCGCCCTGTTACATTTCTGCCGTTCATTGCCCCCCATGCGGCGGGGTCGGTTTTGGTGGGGTTTGGCAACACCCGGGTCATTGTGGCGGCGACTATTGAGGAAAGCATTCCACCGTGGATGAAGTATCAAAATGTTTCTGGGGGCTGGCTGTCGGCTGAGTACTCGATGCTGCCGTATTCCACGCTGGACCGGAAGCGGCGCGACATTTCCTCGGGCAAGCTTGATGGCCGCAGTTCGGAGATCCAGCGGTTGATTGGGAGGTCGTTGCGGGCGGTGGTAGATTTGGAGGCATTGGGGCCGCGCACGCTTTGGATTGACTGCGATGTCTTGCAGGCTGACGGCGGGACGCGGACGGCGGCGATTACTGGGGCCAGTGTGGCGGTGGCGTTGGCTTTGCAAAAGCTGGTGGCAGAGGGAAAAGTGAAGCGCAATCCGCTGCGCCAGCTGGTGGCGGCGGTGAGCGCTGGTCTGTACAAAGACACAGCCTTGTTGGATTTGTGTTATGTGGAGGACCGGGATGCGGCGGCCGATTTTAACGTGGTGATGACGGAAAAAGGTGAATTTGTCGAGATGCAGGGGAGCGGCGAAGAGGCCACCTTCACGAGTGCGCAGATGGCGGAGATGCTGGAGCTGGCGCGTCGTGGTATTGCAGAACTTATTGAATTGCAGCGTTCGGCTATTGCGGCGGCCGGCACTCCGGCGGCGCCCGAGGCTTTGGCTGGGCTGGCCCAGATGTTTGGAAAAAAGTAAATGATGCGCTTGGCTGTCTGGGGTGCTTCCGCATTGACCGTGATGCTGCCTCGGGGTAACGCCAATGATGCAGCAATGGTTATTCGTTTCCTCCTCCGGGCAGCAGTTCACGGCCCATGAACCGGATGTGCCTGCGCTGGTGCAGTCGGGCCAGATTTCGGCGCAGACATTGATGTGGCGCGAGGGGATGAGTGAATGGATGCCTGCGGCCTCGGTGTTTCCGGCTTTATTCATGTCATCGGCTGCGGCGGTGACGCAGCCGATGATTGGCGGGCCATCGGCGGCGCTGGCGCGCGAGGCGGCGGTGACGTCGTTGACGGCCGCGGGGCGTGCGACGGCGGCTGGGGCCTCGGTGCCGGCTCCTGACCCGGCGGCGGTGCGGCGGTTGGCGTCCCCGCTGTTTCAGCGCAAGGGATCAGTGAAATTTCTCGCGGTCATGTTGATCGTCAGCGGGGTCTTGTTCCTGCCGATGGCGTTGGGGGGGCTGGTGTTAATACTGGCTGGGGTGGCGTTGATGCGGGTGGTCGGCAGCCTTGAGAAAGCCCATGCCGCGGGAGATGCTCGTTCATTAGAACAAGTCAATGTGGACATGGCAAAATATTTTTACTTTCACGCTCTGTTTATGGCGTTGAATCTTTTGTTCTTAGCTGTGGTGTGTGCGGTGGTGGTTTTTGGTTTTGGATCGCTTTTGGTGACTGGGATGAAGAATCTTTCGCCGGAGCAGACGAGCGACCCGGCCCAACCCGCGCGGATAGAGGATATTCGGTTTCCCGACTCTCCTCCGCCTGATTCCAACCGGTAAGCCATTCATTTTCCCGAGACTTCTTGGCGTGATGGCGAGGGCTCAAGTCGTTGGCGATTCTTGGAGCCGGCGTGAAGTCACATTTTCTTTGCGCGCGATGGCGGTTTCCGGGCCAGAGTTCGTTTTCTTATGGCCGACCTGCCACCACCAGATTCCTTGACTCCGCCGACCCGTGCCACGGAAGGCTCGGCGGTGAACCGCGATGTGGCGACGGCTGCGAAGTCGACGAGTGTGGTTTCGTTGGCGGTCTTGTGCAGTCGGTTGCTGGGGTTGGTGCGGGACCAGGTGTTGACGAGCAAATTTGGAGCGTTGTACAACGGGATTTTTGCGCAGGCCTTTGGTACGCCCAACATGTTGCGCGATCTTTTTGCGGAGGGGGCTTTGAGTACGGCCTTTGTGACGACGTTTTCGAAAAAGTTAAAGAATGAAGGGGAAGAAGCGGCGTGGCGGCTGGGGCGGAAGATGTTCACGTTGGCGGCGTGTTTCATGAGTGTGGTTTCGCTGGTCGGCATTGTGGTGGCGTTGCCCTTGACGCGATTACTGGTGCCGGGCTGGGCGCCATGGAAGCAGGAATTGGCGGCCTCGCTGGCGCAGATCATGTATCCATTTATTGCGATCGTTTCGCTGACGGCGCTGGCGATGGGGATTTTGAATGCGAAAAAGAAATTTTTCGTACCGGCGGTGGCTTCGGCTTTTTTTAATCTGGGTTGTATTGTGGGCGGGTTTTCACTGGCGTGGTTGTTGGATCCTGGTTTCCGGCGTGGCGAGATTTCGTGGACGTCGTTGGCGAGTTTTGCGGTGGGCACCTTGATTGGCGGGCTGTGTCAATTTATGATTCAGTGGCCGGCGTTGCGGCGGGTGGGGTTTCGGTATCGTCCTGATTTCGGTTGGAGGGATGACGGTGTGCGGGAGGTATTGCGGTTGATGTGGCCGTCGTTGATTGCGGCGGGTGGGGTGCAGATAAACGTTCAGATTAACAGCATTTTTGCGAGTTTTACGTGGGGTGAGGCCTCGGCCAAGACGTGGCTGCAATTGGCGCAGCGGCTACAACAGTTGCCACTGGGATTGTTTGGGGTGGCGGTGGCGACGGTCACATTGCCGGCGCTTTCGCGGGCGGCGGCGGATGGGATCACGCCTGCTTTCCGCGAAGTTCTGGCCAAAGGGTTGAGGCTCGTCTTCTTTTTGGTGGTTCCCTGTGCGGCTGGGCTGGCGCTTTTTGCCCAGGAGATTCTCAGCGTGATTTTCGAGCATGGTCGTTATGGAGCGGCGGACGTGTGGCAGAGCGCTCGTGTGCTGCAGGCTTATGCGTTTGGCTTGTTATTTTATGCGGCGCTGAAAGTCGTACAGCCGGCGTTTTTTGCTATCGACAAGCGGTTTTTCCCCATGGTGGTCAGTCTGGGGATGATTCTTTTCAACATTATTGTCAACTCATTCACGGTGTTTGTTTTGAAGTGGGATCATGCCGCGTTGGCGTGGGCGACGGCGGCGGGGTTGGCATTGAATTTTGGGGTGAGTTATGTGGCGATGCGGCGGTTTGCGGGTGGTTTGGACACGCGTGTCACCTGGAACGGGTTGGTGCGGATTGGGGTGGCGGCGGCGGCCATGCTGGCGGTGTGTGTTGCGCCCAAGTGGTGGTTTCTGGCCCATTGGCCGGAGCTGACCTTCGGGGTACGACTATTGGCTTTGGTCGGCACGATCATGATGGCGGCAGCGACGTATTTTTTTGTGTGTGGGGTGCTGCGGGTCACGGAGGCTGGTGATTTCACGGCGTTGCTGAAACGCCGATTCGGGCGTACACAAGGATCATGAAACGCCGTTTTGTCATGCATGCTGTGATCGCTCTGGCGCTCGTCTGGTCCGCCGTGGCCGCGACGTCACGACTCGTCGACGCCTCGATTCCGACGGCTGGCAAGCTGCTGGCGTATATCGGGAGCGAGCCGTTTGCTAGCGAACCGCGCGCTCGTGTGGTCGAACGAGTCGCCTCAGATTATGTGCGGCTTCCATTCCTGCAGAAGCGCGAGCTGCGGGCGGCTGGTGCGGGGGGGGAGTTTGAAAGCTTTCTCGCTGGACTGACGAACGAGGAGAAGTCTGACTTCATCGAGCGTTCGTTGCCGCGTGGGTTCCGTGAATTGCTGGACGGATTTGGCCGGATGGACGAACGGGAGCGAGTCAAAAATTTGGAGCGCAGCCGCCGAGAATTGCTGGAAAATATCGCTGATTCTCCGGCCAAACTCTTGATGGAAGCGGCGGGCCCGGCTTTGATCAAACAAATTTCTGAAAAAGGTCTGGGAACATTTTACGATTCACTGCCGCCGGATGCCAAATTGCAGCTGCTTCCGATGATCGAACAAATGCAGAACAACGCGCGGCAATTGAAAGATTGAGTGGTGCGGGGCGGGTTATGATCTTTTGCTCTTTGTACATACCGGTTTAAAACAACTGTCGAACTGTGTCTGATTCGATTGCGTCCATGGGTCCGTCGTCGTCTGCTTTTTCCCGTGAGCTGGAGTGGCTTTACGGGACGCAGTTGTTCGGGATCAAGCTGGGGCTGGAAAACATGCTTCGGCTTATTGAGCTGATTGGGTTGCCAGGCAAGGCGCAGCGCATCATTCATGTGGCTGGCACCAATGGCAAGGGGTCGACGTGTGCCATGCTTGATGCGGTGAGCCGGGCGGGGTTTCATTCGACGGGGTTGTTTACGTCGCCGCATTTGATTCATTTTACGGAGCGTATTCGGGTCAATGGCGAGCCGATTCCTGAGGTGGAGGCGGCGCGGCGTTTGCGGATTATTCGTGAAAAGATCAGTGGGTGGGACCCTCATCCGACGTTTTTTGAAATTACGACGGCATTGGCTTTGTGGTGGTTCCGGGATGCGGGAGCACAGGTTTTAGTCTTGGAAGCCGGGCTTGGGGGCCGCCTTGATGCCACCAATGTCCTGACGCCTCGGGTCAGTGTTATTACGGCGATCGGGCTGGATCACACGCAGTGGCTGGGGGAGACTATTGGTAAAATTGCCCTAGAGAAAGCCGGGATTATCAAGCCTGGGGTGCCGGTGGTGACGGCGCCGCAGGATCCAGAAGCGATGGCAGTGATCGAGCGGGTGGCGCATGAGCGGGGTGCGCCGCTGACGCGGGTTGAGTCCCCTTGGCTGGGGCCGGTTTCGCTGGCTGGAAGTCATCAGCGGTGGAATGCGGCGGTGGCCCTAGCGGCCATGGATGCGGCTGGACTGGTGGCTCCCGCCGGGGCACTGGCGCAAGTGGAGTGGCCGGGACGGATGCAGCGGCTGGGTGGCGACGGTCGTGTGGTGCTGGATGGCGCGCATAATCCTCATGGGGCCAAAGCGCTGGTGGTTGCCTGGCGGGAAATTTTCGGGGACGAGAAGCCGGTGATTATTTTCGGGGCCGTGGCCTGTAAGGACCATGTCGAGATGCTTTCTATTCTTTCCGGACTGGCGGCGCGTTTGATTTTGACCACAGTGGACAGCCCGCGGGCCATGCCTGGTGCTGAATTGGCCGTGGCCACTCCTGAGGCCATGATCACGGCGACCCTCGAGGAGGCGCTGGCCGTGGTGCCGCGCGGGGTAGGGCATCCGCCAGTGCTCATTTGCGGGTCGCTTTATCTTGTGGGCCAGGCGCTGGCGCTGCTTGGTGGGTACGCTAGTCGCTACGAGCGCAGCGCTCAATAACAGGGACGCCATGGGCGGTGCTTTCGGAGCCGCAGGCGGGCTGGCATGAGGAAACGGATGATGGCTTAAGCCTTTGGTGACGTATTTGTTGCCGTAAACTTCTCCACGTAGGGCGACATGTGAGCTATGGAGTGAATTCAGGCCTGTTGCACCTTTTTCTGCTCATTCTACATGAGTGGCGGGTCTTAATACGGTCTGTTTTAACCCACCTGAGTCATTATTCATGTCGCCTTCAAAGGATAGAGTTCCGGATGGAATCCCATCGACGGCTGACGGTGATCAGGCGCCTGTGGAAGTCAGTGTGCCGCGGGGGATTATTCGGTGGATAAAGTGGCGGCAGGCGGCGCTGAGGGCTGAGTGCCGCGAGGTCAAGCGCAGAAAGAGAGAGAGCACAAACTCAAGATCATCAGAGATTTCCGAGCCAGTGTTATCACCAGAAGCGTCGGCCAGTGAGACTTCTAGAATATCATTGGGTTCGATTTAACATTGAATGGACGCGCCGGTTGGATCGAGTTATTCCGGCCGGGTGGGGGTGGTATTTTACTGATCGAAAACAGGCCGTGGCAGTCGCTTTATGGCGAATTTGTCACACTGAAAATGAAGACACGATGATGGGAATTCCGGCGTGTGATGGGGGTCGCACGGATCATGTCACATAACCGTCACAATCGTCATCTTGAGAGACTCGCCGTGTTCGATGCAAGTATGAGGAAGCTTGAATTGTGAAATCGAACCCCTGTCCAACTGCAGCCGCGACCAGCCTGTTTCCTGTTTCCACGAAGGTGGGATGGATGGTTGGGGCGTTGTTGATGGGGGCGGGCGGGCTACGGGCGGCGGGCGAACCTGATTTGCCGCCGGCATTGACCGCGGCGCAGGAGGCGGCGTTGGGCTTGCCTTCACCGGAGGTGGTGCCTCGTCTGTACATTCGTGAGTACCGGGTGACAGGAGCGACTCGGTTGCCGCGGGTGGAGGTGGAGCGGGCGGTTTATCCTTTTCTTGGTCCGGGCCGGACGAATGATGATGTTGAGGGGGCTCGGGCGGCTTTGGAGAAGGCTTATCGTGATCGTGGGTATCAGACGGTGGGAGTGCAGGTGCCGCAGCAGAGTGGCCGCCGGGGGATTATTGTCCTGCAGGTGGTAGAGCAGAAAGTGGGGCGGCTCCGGGTGCGTGGATCGCGTTATTTTTCTCCTGATGCGATCAAGGCGGGCGCGCCCTCGATGGCGGAGGGAACGGTTCCGAATTTTACGGAGGTGCAGCGTGACTTGATTGCGCTGAACAAGTGGCCTGACCGGCGCATCTCGCCAGAGTTAAAGCCCGGGGTGGAGCCCGACACGGTGGATATTGATTTGGTGGTGAAGGATTCGCTGCCGTTACACGGCAGTCTGGAGTTGAACAACCGTTTCAGCCCGGATACGACGGAGCTCCGGATCAATGGGGCCTTGAGTTACTCCAATCTGTGGCAGGCCGGTCATGCGGCAGGTTTCAGTTTCCAGGTGGCTCCCGAGCGGATCGACGATGCGAAAGTGTACTCGGGTTATTATCTGGCGCCGGTGTCGGCGGTGGACGGGATGAGTTTGATGGTGATGGGCACCAAGCAGGACAGCAATGTGAGTACGTTGGGTGGTTCAGCGGTGGCTGGTCGGGGGTATGTCGTCGGGGGTCGGGTGGGTTTCACGCTGCCGGGTGCGGAAAAGTTTTCCCAGAACCTGAGTGTGGGGATGGATTACAAAAAATTTGAAGAGGACGTGTCATTGGGGGTGGATGAGTTCAGCACGCCGATTGATTATTACCCTCTGACGGCGGGGTATGGGGCGGTGTGGATGCATCGGGGCGGTCAGACTGATCTGAATATGGCGGTGACGATGGGGTTGCGGGGACTGGGGGCGGACTGGGCTGAGTATGACAACAAGCGATTTGATGCACGGGGGAGTTGGATCCAGTGGCGTGGTGATGCGGCGCACACGCGCGAGCTTCCGGGCGGCGCGGAAATATATTTGAAGGCGCAGGGGCAGTTGGCGAGCCAGCCGCTGATCAACAGCGAGCAGTTTGCAGCGGGCGGGTTGGGTAGTGTGCGCGGCTATCTTGAGTCCGAGGCGTTAGGGGATAATGCTGTGTTTGGGACGATGGAGTTGCGCTCTCCCTCGTTGTTGAAGCGGCGTCCTGTCGATGGCAAGGAAGAGGCGACTGGCGGTGGGAGCGAGCCCGAGGCAGCGCCGCACGAATGGCGGTTTCATGCTTTTCTGGAAGGCGGGCTGCTGACGCTGAACGATCCGCTTCCGGAACAGGAAGACCGATTTGATCTTGCGAGTGTCGGGATCGGGACGCGCTTTGAATTTGCGAACCATTTCCATGGATCGCTCGATGCCGGGTTTCCGCTGATTGATCAGGGGCGCACTGAGGAGGGGGACTGGCGTCTGACTTTCCGACTCTGGACTGAATTTTGAGCGGGCCGCTTCACCAGGTACACAAATTGTCCATCACATTATCCATCATGGGTTTGTCAACTATTCCAACTAACTTCGGCCGGCATTTTCTGCGGGTCGCGATGAGTGCCGCATTGGTTTCAGCGGCCCCGGTTTCCGGGGCGGCGGAGCCGGCTGGTGAGCCGGCGCCGTGGTGGAACGAGCAATGGACGCTGCGCAAAGAAATTACCATTAATGGTGGTTCTTCGGGGGCTGGGCTTTCGGAGCCCGCGGTTGATCCCGTGGTTTTGGTACGATTGATGGAGGGGGAGTATCAATTCGGACTGTCCCGCGAAGACGGGAGTGATTTGCGGTTTATTTCGGCGGACGGCAAGACGGTGCTTCCTCATGGGATTGAGAAGTATGACAGCTTGATGGGCGAGGGTTTTGCGTGGGTTCGATTGCCGGAGGTGAAGGCGGGGGGCGCGTCGACATTTTGGCTGTATGCGGGGAATGCGGCTGGTACGTTGGATGGACCGGCGGCGGTCCCGGCGACCGTCTATGATGCGGCGACCAGTCTCGTGTATCATTTTAACGATCGCGGGGCGGCGCCGGCCGATGCTTCAGGCAACGGAAACTCTGCGGTGGCGGCGGGACTGGCGAGTGAAGGGGCGATGATTGGCGGCGGTCTCAGGTTGGACGGCCGCGGCGGCGTGACGGTGCCGGCTGCTGATTCATTGAAATGGAGCGCTGATGGATTCACGCTGTCGCTCTGGATCAAACCAAACGCGCTTGCTCCTGATGCGGTGTTTTTCAGCCAAACGGATGGGGTGAGCGGGCTCGTAGCGGGGTTGAACAATGGTGTGCCGTATGTTGAATTGACGGGTGCCGCGGGGGTTGTCCGCACGACACCAGGGGAAGCGCTCGTCGCGGGGACGTGGCGGCATGTGGCGGCTACCGTGACTCCGACGCAGACGTCACTTTTTGTCGATGGCTTGCCCTATGGGACCGTGACCTCGAGCGGGCTGCCTGAGTTGAGTGGTCCGGTTATCATTGGGGTAGCGGCGCCGACTGATGCCACCGCCACGCCCGGCATGGTTGGGGAGGTAGATGAAGTTCATCTTTCCCGAGTGGCGCGCAGCGGGGCGTGGATCCGGCTGGCGGCCTTGATTCAAGGGCCTGGGGGCGGGCAAGTTCTGGTTATGGGGGCTGACGAAGCGGCGAAACATGGCGGGGCCCTAGAAGAGGCGCTGCATCACCTGTCGCTCTTTACCGAGATTTCAAAATCACTGACCTTCGACGGCTGGGTGGTCATCTTCCTCTGTGCTCTCTTGGCGCTTATCGGACTGGTGGTGGGCGTATCCAAATTGATTTATCTCAACAAGATCAAGAAGGCGAGCGAGGCGTTTTTGGAAAAGTGGGAGGAACTTTCGGCGGATTTAACGGTACTGGACCATGGGAATGAGGAGCAAATCCGCAGCATGGCCGGCCATGCTAGCCCCAAACTCCAGCAGATCATGAAATCCTCTCCGCTGTATCATCTGTACCAGCTGGGATCGGAGGAAATTCATCAGCGGGTCACTTCCTCCAAGACTGAGTTCAAGGGGCTTTCTGGCCGCTCGATGACGGCGATCAAAGCCACCCTTGATGGCGCGCTGACGCGCGAAGTGCAGCGATTGAACAGCCTGTTGGTCTTTTTGACGATGGGGATTGCCGGCGGGCCTTATCTGGGACTTTTCGGCACTGTTATTGGGGTCATGATCACCTTTGCGGTCATCGCGCAGAGTGGTGAGGTCGACATCAATTCCATCGCTCCTGGTATTGCGGGAGCGCTGCTGGCCACGGTGGCGGGTCTGGCGGTCGCGATTCCTGCTCTGTTCGGGTACAGCTATCTGGCTTCTAAGATCAAGGATTCTGTCGCGGACATGCAAGTTTTTATCGATGAATTCATCGCCAAGATTGCTGAAACGTATCCCTCAAACCAGGACTAACCACTATGCAGGCTGATTCCAAAAGCTACGATGACATCAATGTGACACCAATGGTGGATCTTTATCTGGTGTTGTTGCTGATCTTTATTATCATGACGACGGCAGGGGTGCAGGGGGTCAAAGTCAACTTGCCGCGGGCCAGTACGGCGCCGGCCTTGGGCGGTCCGAAATCCCAAGCGATCACGATCAACAGCGAAGGTAAAATCTTTCTGAATACGATACCGGTTACGGTCGAGGAGCTTGAGAGCCGGCTGGCGGCCATCAAGGCGAAGACGCCGGAATTTCCCGTAGTTATTAAGGGGGATGGGCTCACTCAATATCAAGGGATTATGAATGCTCTTGATGTCGTGGGGCGCCTTGGTCTGACGCAGATCGGTCTGGCTACGCAGCCGCCGAAATAATCGTTTTTCTCTCGTTTTTTGTCCCTGAATCAGCTGTTGTTGTTATGAGCCCGATTGCCCCAACCGAGTCTGCGCCCCATGTGGAGTCACCCCGTTCTGCGGCGGCGTCCACATCGGCGCCTGCGCCTGCGGCTGTGGCTGGGGCCTTGCCGGCGCGGGTCGAGTCACGCAAGAGCCTGCGTCAGCGTTATGATGAGGAAGAAGAGGCCAGTATTTTCCACAAATATCGGTTTATTTTTCTAGGTGGGGTGGGTGTGTTGGTGGTGGGGGCCTTTGTTTTGGCGGGGCGTCGATCGCAGGAGAAGGAGGCGCCGAAGCCAGCTCCGATGGAGATGGTTCGGGTGACCTTGCCGCCACCGCCACCGCCACCGCCGCCGCCACCGCCACCGCCGCCCAAGGTGCAGGAGCCGGAAATGATTAAGGAGACGGCGGTCGAGGAAGAACCCCCGCCGGAAGAGGCGCCGGCTTCCGAACCATCGGCTGATATTGGCACGAATCTGACTGGGCCTGGCGGTCCGGATGGATTTAATATTGGCGGCGCCAAGGGTGGCGGGGCGCGTGCGGCGGGCGGTATCGGCGGAGGCAGTCGCAGCCGTTGGGGCTGGTACGCTGGCCAAGTACAAAAAACTATTGCGGAGGCGGTACGAAAAAACCCGCAGCTGCGGAAAGCGGTGCTGAGTGCGCAGGTCCGGATCTGGGCCGATTCCAGCGGCCGGGTTACTAAAGTGACATTGGCTAAATCAACCGGAGATCCGGCCATGGATGAAATTTTGACCACTCAAACATTGCGGGGACTGCGTCTGGCGGAAGCCCCGCCACAGGGTATGCCCATGCCTATCACTCTGAAACTGACCGCTCGTCGCCCCGAATAAATTCATTCCTTTCGCGTTTCTTACGCCTGTCCCTATGCTGATTTCACCGACCTTTCCCCTCCGATGCGCTCTGATGGCTGTGATGGCTGCCGTTCCGTCCGTGCGGGCGCAGGATGATGCTTCTGCTCCTGCTCCTGCTCCTGCTCCTGCTCCTGCTCCGGCGGCGGCTGGTGTGGCTGGTGCAGAGGTGGTTCCGGCTGCGGAAGTAGCTCCGGTCACGGCTGAACCCGGGC
>Ga0315908_10002748_pt1 | contig 12802 bp, 9 predicted proteins | sample LakEriMetagenome_12_FD_203520 | JGI IMG/M metagenome (GOLD analysis project Ga0315908, IMG submission 203520) | Freshwater fungal communities from buoy surface, Lake Erie, Ohio, United States - Buoy 4 MA124 | ecosystem: Environmental > Aquatic > Freshwater > Lake > Lake biofilm | place: USA...
ATCGCGTGAAGTTTTTGGCGAGCGCAGATGCCGGCCCTGACCAGCTTTACCCGATAGGCGACGGGCGTTTTGAATTTGACCGTACCGTGTCGCGGCTGATGGAAATGCAGTCGGAAGATTATCTGGCCGAAGGCCACGGCGCGCGCTAGCATGGCATAAAGGAGAGAAAAGATGATCGGACGGAACATGTTTTTGTTGGCAGGCATGTTGGCCCTGACAACCGCTGCACATGCGCAAACACCTGCATCGAAAATAGCAGCGGAACGCGCGCTCTTTGCAAAGATTGTCGAAATTCCCACCGTTGAGGGACAGCCTGCCGAATTCAAAAAGCTGACCACATTATTGACGGCGGAGTTCCGCAAGGCTGGCATCACGAACGTAATCGTCAAGGATCATGACAATACCCAGACAATGATTGTCCGTTGGCCCGCAGCCAAGCCGTCGGGCAAAAAGCCTATTTTGCTGATGGCGCACATGGATGTCGTCGCCGCCAAAGCAAGCGATTGGAAATATCCGCCATTTAAATTTCGCGAAGAGGGCGGATATTATCTGGGTCGCGGGTCAAACGACAATAAGGCTGCGTTGACCGGCATCGTCCTTGCCCTGCAATATCTGCGCGCAGAGAAGTTTGAACCCACGCGCGATATCATTGTGCTGTTCACCGGTGATGAAGAGACGATCGGCAACGGTGCACGGCGCGCGGCAACCGAATGGCGTGATCTGATTGACGCCGAATATGCGCTCAATGGTGATGCTGGCGGCGGGTCGGTTTTCCCGGATGGCCGCGTTGAAGGCTTCGGCATTCAGGTTGCGGAGAAAACCTACGCCGATTTCAAGCTGACCGCTGTGAACCGTGGCGGGCACAGCAGCGTGCCGCGCCCTGACAACGCGATATATGCGTTAGCCAATGCGCTCACCGCAGTGGAGCGTCATCGCTTTCCCGCCATGATTAACGATGCCACACGCGCGAGTTTCGAGATGCTGGCAAAAGGCGATAGTGGCCAATTTGGTGAGCTATTGCGCAGATATCTTGCCGACCCCCAAGATCGAGAAACAGCCGATCTGTTAGAAGCGATGGACCCCGGAAGCACGCGCACGCGCTGTGTTGCAACGATGTTGTCTGGCGGTCACGCGCCAAATGCCTTGCCCCAAAAGGCTGAAGCCAATGTGAACTGCCGCATTTTTCCCAGCGTCAAAACAGAGGATGTCCGGCAGCAATTGCAAGCGCTTTCAGGGCCGGATGTCACGGTGTCCGCCGTTGAAGGATCGCAAACACCCGAAACCGCACCATCACCGATGCGCGATGACATAACCCAAGCGTATCGGGCCGCTGTCGCAACCCGCTTTCCTAATGCGCCCGTTTTGCCATTCCAGTCGGCGGGCGCTACCGACGGGGCGTTTTTACGGTCCGCCGGCATTCCCGTTTATGGATTTGGTGGCCTTTGGAGCATCGTCGGACAGAAAGAGGGCGCGCATGGCCTAGATGAACGCGTCTGGGCCGAAGGATTCCATGGCCAGGTCCCGATCTGGATGGAAATGTTGCGACGGGTGGCTGGTAACTGACAGAGTGCATTTCATGCACTATTGCTATTGCGAACTGTTATCAGAAAAAGCCTTAACTTTGGACCTTTATTGGGTTGTTATCCACAGCGATTCGGCGTAACGACGCCGCAATTCCGCTAAAAAGCCCTAAGGGAAGGACAGTTTTGTATGGCTCGCAAAAAAATTGCGCTTATTGGCGCCGGTAATATCGGCGGCACACTTGCTCACCTCGCAGCATTGAAAGGCCTCGGCGACATCGTCTTGTTTGACGTTGTTGAAGGCGTTCCCCAGGGCAAGGCGCTTGACCTGTCGCAATGTGGTCCTGTCGAAGGTTTTGATGCCAAGATTACCGGCACCAACGATTATGCAGACATTGCTGGCGCCGACGTGATCATCGTCACCGCCGGTGTCGCGCGCAAGCCCGGCATGAGCCGCGATGATTTGCTTGGCATCAACCTGAAGGTCATGAAGGCTGTGGGCGAAGGCATTGCCGCGAACGCGCCAAACGCATTCGTTATCTGCATCACCAACCCGCTCGACGCGATGGTATGGGCGCTGCGCGAATTCTCCGGTCTGCCGCATCACATGGTTGTCGGCATGGCAGGCGTTCTCGATTCGGCACGCTTCAGCCACTTCCTTGCGGACGAATTCAACGTGTCGGTAAAAGACGTCACCAGCTTCGTGCTTGGTGGTCATGGCGACACGATGGTGCCCGTCATTCAATATTCGACCGTATCGGGTATTCCTGTTCCAGACCTGATCAAAATGGGCTTTTCGACTCAGGAGCGCATTGACGCAATCGTTCAGCGGACACGCAGCGGCGGCGGTGAAATCGTTGGCCTCCTTAAAACCGGCTCTGCGTTCTACGCGCCGGCAACAAGCGGTATCGCGATGGCCGAAGCTTATTTGAACGACCAAAAGCGCGTTCTTCCAGCCGCAGTGCACCTGACCGGCCAATATGGCGTCGACAATCTATATGTCGGCGTACCCGTCGTCATTGGCGCCGGCGGTGTTGAAAAGGTCGTCGAAATCGCGCTTGATGATGAAGCCAAGGGCAACCTCGCGGTCAGCGTCGATGCGGTCAAAGAACTGCTTGTGGCATGTAAGGCAATTGATTCCTCGCTGAACTAAGCGAACCCCAGAATTTAGGAGACGTATGTGAGCATCCTCATCAACAAAAACACCAAGGTCATCACGCAGGGTATGACGGGTGCCACTGGCACATTCCATACCGAGCAGGCGCTTGCTTATGGCACGCAGATGGTCGGCGGTGTTACCCCCGGCAAGGGCGGAACAACGCATATTGGCTTGCCAATGTTTGACACGGTGCTTGAGGCTAAGCAGACAACGGGCGCGGATGCGTCGGTTGTGTATGTGCCACCACCCTTTGCGGCCGATTCAATCCTTGAAGCTATCGACGCAGAAATTCCGTTGATCGTTTGCATCACCGAAGGCATTCCTGTGCTCGACATGGTGAAGGTAAAGCGCGCACTGTCCGGTTCGAAATCGCGCCTGATTGGTCCAAACTGCCCCGGCGTTCTGACACCCAATGAATGCAAGATCGGCATCATGCCCGGCAGCATCTTCTCCGCAGGTTCGGTCGGCGTCGTCTCACGTTCAGGCACGCTCACTTATGAAGCCGTGTTCCAGACCACAGCAGAAGGCCTTGGCCAGACCACTGCGGTTGGCATTGGCGGTGACCCCGTCAACGGCACCAACTTCATCGATTGCCTTGAGCTGTTCCTTGCCGATGATGCGACCAAGTCCATCATCATGATCGGTGAAATCGGCGGCAGCGCAGAAGAAGAAGCTGCACAATTCCTGATCGACGAAGCCAAGAAGGGCCGCAAAAAGCCAATGGCTGGTTTCATCGCCGGACGCACCGCACCTCCCGGACGCCGCATGGGCCATGCTGGCGCCATCGTATCGGGCGGCAAGGGCGACGCAGAAAGCAAGATCGCAGCAATGGAAGCAGCCGGCATCCGCGTATCGCCGTCACCATCATTGCTCGGCAAGACATTGGTCGAAGTGCTGAAGGGTTGATTTTGATCCTCCCCGTTCGCGGGGAGGTGGCAACTGGTGCGTAAGTACCGGGTGACGGAGGGGCCTTCCGTCTGACGCTGGGTTAGAGCGGCAACTCCCCTCCACCATCCTGCGGATGGTTCCCCTCCCCACATATGGGGAGGATTTGGAGAAGTAACATGGGTCTTGAAAACCAAGATTTTGAAACTGAGCAAGGCCCGAGCTGGGCACGTTCGAATTGGCCTTTGTCCATCACCGATGATCTGACGGCCTCGCTTGATCCGACGCAGATGGCTGTCGAAGTGAAGGCCGCGGCGAAGGCTGCTGGCAAGCCCATGGCAGAAGCCGACGCCGTTGCCGCTGCGAGCGATTCCATCCGCGCAATGATGCTGGTCCGCACTTATCGTGTGCGCGGACATCTGGCGGCGAACCTTGATCCGCTTGGGCTTTCCAAGCAGGACATTCCCGCTGACCTTACTCCAGAATATCATGGTTTTTCTGGCGCAGACCTCGACAAGCGGGTCTATGTCGGCGGCACACTCGGTCTCGAATGGACCACGATTCGTGAACTCGTCGATACGCTGCGCGCCAATTATTGTGGCCCAGTTGGCCTCGAATATATGCACATTTCCGACGTTGAAGAGCGCCGGTTCCTGCAAGAACGGATGGAGGGCAAAGATGCCGCCATCCAATTTACGCCCGAAGGCAAAAAAGCCATCCTCGGTAAAGTCATCGAGGCGGAGCAGTACGAAAAATTCCTTGGCCGCAAATATGTAGGCACGAAGCGCTTCGGCCTTGATGGTGGCGAGTCGATGATTCCCGCACTCGAAGCCGTCATCAAATATGGTGGCCAGCTGGGCGTGCGCGAAATCGTTTACGGCATGCCGCATCGTGGCCGTCTCAACGTTTTGGCCAATGTGATGGCAAAGCCATACCGCATCATCTTCCACGAATTTTCGGGTGGAAGCGCGAACCCTGATGATGTCGGCGGTTCGGGCGACGTGAAATATCACCTTGGCACCAGCACCGACCGCGAATTTGACGGCATCAAGGTGCATATGAGCCTGGTGCCAAACCCTTCGCACCTTGAAGCGGTGAACCCAGTGGTGCTCGGTAAGGTACGTGCGAACCAAACGGCACGCGACGACCTTGGCAAGCATGAACAAGTTCTCCCCGTGCTGTTGCACGGTGACGCGGCCTTTGCTGGTCAGGGCATCGTTTGGGAGTGCCTCGGCTTTTCCGGCATTCGTGGGTATAATACCGGCGGTTGCTTGCACTTTATCGTGAACAACCAGGTCGGTTTCACAACCAGCCCGCAATATGCGCGGTCTTCGCCTTATCCATCCGACGTAGCCAAAGGCGTTCAGGCACCGATATTCCACGTCAATGGTGATGACCCCGAAGCGGTAACCTTCGCCTGTAAAATTGCGATCGAATTCCGCCAGACATTCCACCGCGACATCGTCATCGACATGTGGTGCTACCGCCGCTTTGGCCATAATGAAGGCGATGAACCCGGTTTCACGCAGCCATTGATGTACAAGGTTATCAAGGGCCACCCCGTCGTCAGCAGCTTGTACGCCAAACGGCTTGAGGCCGAGGGTGTGATCGATGCGAACTGGGCGGACGAGCACGCCATGCGCTTTGTGCAGACGCTCGAGCAGGAATTTACCAGCGCAGCCGACTATAAACCCAATGCCGCTGACTGGTTTGGCGGACGTTGGTCGGGCCTTTCCAAGCCAGCCGATCCCGAAACCGCCCGCCGGAATGTGCAAACAGGTATTTCCAAAAAGCTGTTTGACAGCATGGGCCGCACGCTAACCACTGTGCCCGAAGGCCACAATATTCACCCGACACTCAACCGTGTGCTCGATGCCAAAAAAGCCATGTTCAGCACAGGCGCGAACTTTGACTGGGCAACAGGCGAAGCGCTCGCTTTCGGATCTTTGCTTTCCGAAGGTTATGGCGTGCGCCTATCAGGCCAAGATTCGGGCCGCGGTACGTTCAGCCAACGCCACGGCGTCTGGGTCGACCAAACGACTGAGGAAAAATACATCCCGCTGGCAACATTGCCACATGGCCGTTTTGAAATCCTCGACAGTCCCTTGTCGGAATTCGGCGTGCTGGGTTTTGAATATGGCTATGCCGGTGCCGAACCGAAGACATTGGTGCTTTGGGAAGCGCAATTTGGCGACTTCGTGAATGGTGCGCAAACCATGATCGATCAGTTTATTGCCGCCGGTGAAGCGAAATGGTTGCGCGCCAATGGCCTCGTGATGCTGTTGCCGCATGGCTATGAAGGACAAGGTCCCGAACACAGCTCCGCGCGGCTTGAGCGCTTCCTGCAATTGTGCGCCGAAGATAATATTCAGGTCGCAAACTGCACGACGCCTGCAAATTATTTCCATTTGCTGCGCAGGCAAATGGCACGTCCATTCCGCAAACCGCTTATCGTCATGACGCCAAAATCATTGTTACGGCACAAGCTTGCGGTGTCCAAGGCAGAGGATTTCCAAGGCGAAAGCCACTTCATGCGGATCCTGTCGGACATCAACGCGCCTGCGGAAAAGGATGTCAAACGACTGGTCCTATGTTCGGGTAAGGTTGCGTATGACCTGATGGAAGCGCGCGATGCATCAGGTGACACGAGCACCGCGATTGTGCGCATCGAGCAGTTATATCCATTCCCTGCCGAGCCATTGATTGTTCGGTTGAAACGCATGACCAATTTGGAAGAGGTCGTTTGGGCCCAGGAAGAGCCGCGCAACGCCGGCAGCTGGAGCTTCGTCGACCCCTATTTGGAAGAATGCCTCGCAGAAGCCAATGTCGGCCCCGCACGCGCACGTTATGCCGGACGCAAAGCCGCAGCCGCGACAGCCACGGGTCTTGCCAAGCGCCACCAAGCCGAACAGGCCGCGTTGGTTGCAGAAGCATTGGGCCATAATGTCCGCAAAGAAATCCGTCGCCAACGCACCGGGGGAGCCAAGCCGGTTACCCCTCCATCCTCCTGAGGATTGAATTATGAGCACTGAAGTTAAAGTCCCCGTATTGGGCGAGTCCATCACTGAAGCGACCCTTGGCCAATGGCTGAAAAAACCGGGTGAGCCGGTTGCGGTCGATGAACCGATAGCCAGCCTTGAAACCGACAAGGTCGCGGTCGAAGTGCCGTCGCCTGTCGCCGGTATCATGGGTGCCTATGCCGTTGAGGAAGGCGCGACCGTTAATGTTGGCGCGGTCATTGGTTCGATTGATGCTGGCACCGGAGCTGCCGCAGCACCTGTTGCTGCGTCCGCTGTGGCCCCCGCCGTTACGAGCACCGCTGCGCCTGCGCCGGCCGCTGCTTCGGAAAATAGCGATCTGCCCTTGTCGCCTGCGGTTCGCCGTTTGGTGCTTGAGCTCGGCATTGACCCAAGCAAGATCAAGGGCACGGGCAAGGATGGCCGCCTGACCAAGGAAGATGTTGTTGCGGCTGCAAAGGGTGCGCCTGCGCCTGCAGCCGCTTCGGCATCAACCGCAACGCCCGCTGCATCTGCACCGACAGGTGCGCGTCAGGAAGAGCGCGTGAAGATGACGCGTCTGCGCCAGACAATCGCAAAGCGTTTGAAATCTGCACAAGACACAGCGGCGCTGCTGACGACATTTAACGATGTCGATATGTCCGCCGTGATCGAAGCGCGCGCGACCTACAAAGACCTGTTTGAAAAGAAGCACGGCGTGCGCCTCGGCTTCATGGGCTTCTTTACCAAGGCTGTTGCTTTGGCGGCGCGTGACGTTCCTGCCGTAAATGCGCAGATTGATGGCGACGAAATCGTCTATCACAATTATCTCGACGTATCCGTCGCGGTAAGCGCGCCAAATGGCCTCGTTGTTCCTGTCGTACGCAACGCAGACGCCATGAGCTTCGCCCAGATTGAAAAGGCCATTGGTGACTTTGGTGCAAAGGCAAAGGCCGGCGCGCTCACCATGGAAGATATGTCAGGCGGAACCTTCACCATTTCCAACGGCGGTGTGTTCGGCAGCCTGATGTCGACCCCGATTATCAACCCGCCACAGTCCGCCGTGCTTGGTCTTCACCGCATCGAAGACCGCGCCGTTGTCCGCGACGGACAGGTTGTCGTTCGCCCGATGATGTATTTGGCGCTAAGCTATGACCACCGTCTCATCGACGGCCGCGAGGCAGTGACTTTCCTGAAAATCGTCAAAGAGGCGATTGAAGACCCGACCCGGTTGTTGATCGACCTTTAAGGAGCTGAGCAATGGCAGAACATGATTATGACCTGATCGTTATCGGTGCAGGTCCGGGCGGTTATGTTGCCGCGATCCGCGCCGCACAACTCGGCCTAAAAACAGCCTGCGTCGAAAGCCGCGAGACATTGGGTGGCACGTGCCTCAACGTCGGCTGCATTCCGTCGAAAGCTTTGCTGCATGCGTCCGAAATGTACCATGAGGCGCAATCGGGTTCGCTGGCGAAATTCGGTATCGATTTTAAGGGCGTTTCGCTCAACCTCGACCAAATGCACGCCGAAAAAGCGAAAGCTGTGACCGAATTGACCGGCGGCATCGAGTTTCTGTTTAAAAAGAACAAGGTCGACTGGATCAAAGGCCGCGCCGCGTTCACGTCCGCCAACAGCATTGATGTGGCTGGCAAAAATTACACCGCCAAAAACATCATGGTCGCGACAGGATCATCGGTGACGCCATTGCCCGGTGTCGAAATAGACCAAAAAATTATCGTCGATTCCACCGGCGCGCTGGCTTTGCCAAAGGTGCCAAAGCACATGGTCGTCATCGGCGGCGGTGTTATTGGACTTGAGCTTGGCAGCGTATGGTTGCGTCTTGGCGCGCAGGTGACTGTGGTCGAATATCTGGACCAGATCCTGCCCGGCATGGACGGCGAAGTCCGCAAGGAAGCCGCCAAGATTTTCAAAAAACAGGGCTTCAACTTGCGCATGGGCACCAAGGTTACCGGCGCAACGGTCAAGGGCGGCATGGCCACGCTGACGATTGAACCATCGGCAGGCGGCGCAAGTGAAACGATTGAGGCAGATTGCGTACTCGTTGCGATTGGTCGCCGTCCGAACACCGACGGCCTTGCAATGGAAAAGGCGGGTGTCACGGTCAACGCGCGCGGACAGATTGAAATCGGACATGATTTCCAAACCAATGTCCCCGGCATCTACGCGATCGGCGACGTTTGCCCCGGCCCGATGCTGGCGCATAAGGCCGAAGACGAAGGCATTGCCGCGGCTGAATTCGTCGCGGGCCTGACGGGCATCGTCAACCATAACGTCATCCCGGGCGTGGTCTACACCTACCCTGAAATCGCCAGCGTTGGCCTGACCGAAGAAGAGGCGAAGGCACATGCTTCTGCTTCGGGTAGCGAGATCAAGGTCGGCAAATTCCCCATGATGGCCAACAGCCGTGCGAAAACAAATCGCATCACGGACGGTTTCGTCAAGGTCATTGCCGATGCAAAAACCGACCGCGTGCTTGGCGTGCATATCATAGCATCCATCGCCGGAAGCATGATCGCCGAAGCAGCCGTCGCCATGGAATTCGGTGCGACTTCGGAAGACATCGCACACACCTGCCATGCCCACCCGACCCATGCCGAAGCCTTGAAGGAAGCGGCCATGGCCGTGACCGGCAAACCGATCCACATGTGATGATTACCCAAGCGGCCCAAATAGCCCCGGCCATGATTTCATGGCTGGACCTATTTGGGATCGCTGTATTTGCTGCATCGGGCGCTCTTGCCGCGGCGCAACGCAAACAAACGCTTGTGACCTTCTCTTTCTTTGCGCTGGTTACCGGCGTGGGTGGCGGCACCGTTCGGGACCTGCTCATCGGTGCGCCGGTTTTCTGGGTTCAGGATTGGCGTGTTGCCGCAACCTGTCTCGTGACCGCCGGGCTGGTGTGGGTAACGCCGCAGCACCTTTGGAAGCCGCGCGCGCTCGATTGGTTCGATGCTGTGGGCATTGCCATTTACGCGGTGTTCGGCACGTGGAAATCGCTTACGCTTGGCGTTCCCTTGCTTCCCGCAATGATGATGGGCGTCATCACCGCCTGCGTTGGCGGCATCATTCGCGATGTGCTGGCGGGTGAGCCGTCTATCCTGCTGAAGCCCGAAATCTATGTGACCGCTGCGGCGCTGGCATCGGGGCTATTTGGCCTATCATTATTTATCGGCCTACCCGTTCTGCCTGCCGCTATTTTCAGCGCGGCTGCCGGATTCGCATTGCGCGCGATGGCGATTTGGAAAGGCTGGGCAATCCCCGCCTATCGGGGTTAGGGTCAGGACCTAGTTACCGCACGCGGTTCGGGAAAAGCTTCGTCAAATTCGCAATTTTTGGTTTGTCCCATTGCACAATATACCGGTGATTGGGGTTCTTCGCCATGAAGTCCTGATGATAACTTTCCGCCGGAAAGAAGCTGATCGGTTCAATCGTCGTAACAATGGGCTTCTTCCAATATCCAGCCTTGTCCAGTTGCGCCATATAGGCACGCGCCATCTTTTGCTGTGCTGCGTTCACGGGAAATATCGCTGAACGATATTGCTTGCCGCGGTCGGGGCCTTGGCGGTTCAATTGGGTCGGGTCATGCGCCACGGAGAAGAATATATGCAGCAGTTCGCCATAGCTCACCACGGCAGGGTTATATTGAATGCGAACAGATTCGGCATGCTTGGTGGCACCGGAGCTGACGAGATCATAGTCAGCTGTTGACCGCGTCCCGCCGGAATAACCCGACTCCACGCGCATCACGCCCTTCACGCGTTCAAACACAGCCTCCACACCCCAGAAGCAACCACCGGCAAAAACCGCCGTTTGCATGCCCTTTGGTTCAGTGATTTTCGCAAGTGGCGCGGCGATCCGAATGCCCTCTTCGGCATGCGCAGTGCCGACAGCGGATCCAAAGTCTGAACCGCATCCTGTCACCAAGCCAAACAGCAGCGCAGCATTTACCGCGCGGATAACGCATTTAGGGGTGAGGGGCAGCCGCTTCATATGATGGACCTCCAACGGACACAGACCGCGTTACTTCTGCATTATGATCAAGTGAGCGCGGCGCACGCTGCTTGGATACGAGTGCAGGCTTCCTTGAGGATATCCGACGAGGTTGCATAAGAAATCCGGAAGCCTGGCGACAGACCAAAGGCCCCGCCATGCACCGCAGCCACGCGATAATCATCAAGGAAATAATCGATGAGGTCCGCATCGGTTTCAATCTTCTTACCCTTGGGCGTCGTCTTGCCCATCACGCCAGTTGCGTCGGGATAGACATAAAATGCGCCCTCTGGCGTTGGGCAGCTAAGCCCCGGTGCGTCGTTCAGCATTGCGACGACAAGGTCGCGGCGCTCGCGGAAGGCGATATTGCGTTCACGCAAGAAATCCTGTGGCCCGTTAAGCGCGGCAAGCACCGCATATTGTGAGATTGAACAGGGATTGCTCGTCGATTGCGACTGCAAATCCGCCATCGCCTTAATCAACCATGCCGGGCCGCCCGCATAGCCGATGCGCCAACCGGTCATGGCATAGGCCTTGGACGCACCGTTCATGGTGAGGGTGCGATCATATAGTTCGGGGCACACTTGCAACATCGTCGCAAAGGGCGCCTTCGCATACCAAATATGTTCGTACATATCGTCGGACAGCAGCAGCACCTGCGGATAGCGCAGCAGCACTTCGCCCAATTCTTTTAACTCATCCGCATCATAAGCTGCGCCCGTCGGGTTGGACGGCGAATTCAGAATCAACCAGCGCGTCTTCGGCGTAATAGCAGCTTCCAGTTGCTCTGGCGTGATTTTATAATTTTGCGCCGCAGTCGCCATAACGATCACGGGCGTACCGCCGGCGAATTGAACGATATCGGGATAGCTGACCCAATAAGGTGCAGGGATGATGACCTCATCGCCCTGATCAATCGTTGCGACCAGCGCGTTGAACAAGGTGTGCTTGCCACCGGAGTTTACCGTGATCTGCTTTGGCGTATATTCAATGCCATTGTCGCGCTTGAATTTTGCGATGATCGCCTGCTTGAGCGGTGCGATACCGTCCACTGCGGTATATTTCGTCATGCCGTCACGAATGGCCTGAATGGCGGCCTCTTTGACGAATTCTGGCGTGTCGAAGTCGGGTTCACCCGCCGACAATCCAATGACATCGATGCCCTGTGATTTAAGGTCAATCACACGTCCGGACATGGCAAGCGTCGCTGAAGGGGCAATCCGGCCGAGCGCGGCCGACAGACGGTCAATCATCATCAAAACTTTCGGGCAAAAATGAACAGAAGTTGCGCGCTTGCCCCTAAAGCCTCGCTAAAAGTTACGCAACCCTATGCGCTCGTATTAATCCACGTGCGCTGTTCCCGACAAAAAAACTACCCGCCAAGTCGTCGATCGTCAGGTCCGCTTCTTGGGCTTCGCCAGCGTTGATAAGCGCACGGCGAAGCACAGACGGCAGCAGTCCGGTTTCGAGCCGCGGCGTCAGCAAAACGCCACCCCGTTCAACAAACAAGGCCGTGATGCTGCCTTCGGTTAAACGACCATCTGCACCGACGAAGATAACTTCGTCACAATCCGTCCGCGCTTTTCTGGCCTTGTCGTAAAAAGCCCGATCGCTAATCTTGTGCCGAAGCCGGAAATCTTCCGCGGCGACGGGCAGTGGAACAACGGCAACGCGCCAATCGGTAACATCCTGCAGCGGGCTGATTTCGATCGCGACCGCGCCGTGCCGGGAAACCATCAGCCGGATTTTCGATAGCTGATCGAGATGAAAAATGCTGGCATGCAGACGGTTGCGCAATGCGTGCCGGTCGAATTCAAATCCGAACAACTGCGCGCTGGCCTTCATGCGCTCAAGATGCAACTCCAGCCGAAGGATTCCCGCCATCGGTTCAAAGCGCATGGTTTCGATCAGATCAAATCCGGTATCGTCCACCTTGGCAAAATCCCCCTTGGCCAAACATTCTGCCCATTCATCTGCTTCGTTGGAGTCGGCGACAACGCCTGATCCCAGCCCAAGTGAAAGCGTCTTTGTGGAATCGCACAGGGTAAAAGTACGAATGGCAACGTTGAAGGCGGCGTCGCCATTGGCATCAATACGCCCGATGGAGCCGCAATATATTCCGCGTGGCGCGGTTTCCACTTCTTCGACGACCTGCATCGCACGGATTTTCGGCGCGCCCGTAATCGACCCGCATGGGAATAATGCCGTTATGACGTCAACCGCATCCACAC
>Ga0315908_10002751_pt1 | contig 12796 bp, 11 predicted proteins | sample LakEriMetagenome_12_FD_203520 | JGI IMG/M metagenome (GOLD analysis project Ga0315908, IMG submission 203520) | Freshwater fungal communities from buoy surface, Lake Erie, Ohio, United States - Buoy 4 MA124 | ecosystem: Environmental > Aquatic > Freshwater > Lake > Lake biofilm | place: USA...
ATGCGCTAAGCCATCGGGCCGAAGCGGTCTCGGCTCTCATCGCTTTTCTCCGGACCTAGTTTTTCGGAGACTTTTTGTTTTCTCGGTAAGCCTTCAAAATCTCCAGGCCGATTGGGATGAAGGAAATAACAACAAACAAAATTAGGACGATTTCCAAGTTCTCTTGAACCCACGGCACTTGACCAAAGGTGGCTCCCAGCAGTGTCACGCCGACCGCCCAAAGCGAAATACCGACGAGGTTGTAAATCGTGTACTTTCGCCATGACAGTTTCGCGACTCCTGCCGAAACCGGAATAAAGGTTCGCATGATTGGCACGAAGTGTGCCAGGACTACTGCGCGCGAGCCGTACTTCTCGAAAAAGGCGTGAGCTAATTCAACGTTCTTTGGGTTGAACAGCCTCGACTTTGGCTTATTGAAAACCGCAGGACCAAGCCTGCGCCCGATCCAATAGCCGGTTTGGTCTCCCGCAAATGCGCTAATTGCCAGAAGGGTCACTGCCAGCCACAGCGGAACGTCGATTTGGCCGGTGGCGATGAACAGGCCGAGCGCAAAAAGTAAAGAGTCTCCTGGCAGGAAGAATCCGAACAGGAGGCCGGTTTCGGCGAAGATCATGAAACAGGAAACTGCGAAAAAAAGAGTTCCGAATCTTTCCAAGAGGAACTCGGGGTTCAAGAAATGCAATAGTTCAGACATGTGCCCCTAGCAGGACTCGAACCTGCGCTTTCGCCTTCGGAGGGCAACGCTCTATCCCCTGAGCTATAGGGGCTTGGGGGTGCTTCCAGACTACCAGTTGAGTCGCTTTGGTATGATTGAACGATTCCCAGTTCGTCAAAAAGACAAGGCTAAATCGTGACTCCAGAAGCGCTCTCTGCTGTCTTGGTCGCCATTTTGCGCCAACTTCAGGACGATCAGATTTTGACCGCTGGAGAACTCCCGACCGAAGTGGTTGTAGAGCGACCAAGAAATCGCGAACACGGAGATTGGGCAACCAACCTCGCTCTGCAGTTTGCAGCGGAATTCGGCATGAAGCCGCGCGATTTGGCCGAACACGTCGCCAAGGCTTTGCAGGCGTCCGATGGCGTCTCCAAGGTTGATGTAGCAGGTCCTGGTTTCATTAACATCACTCTCGAAGCCGGTTTGGCCGGTGAAATCGCGCAGCAGATTGTTGGCGCCGATCAGCGTTACGGTCTTGGCGTTGCGATGGCAGGGCAGAAGCTGAACCTAGAGTTCGTTTCGGCTAACCCCACCGGACCGGTGCACCTTGGCTCAACTCGTTGGGCAGCGGTAGGAGACTGCCTTGCCCGTATCTTGCAGTCTCAGGGTGCAGAAGTCACGCGCGAATACTATTTCAACGATCATGGCGCTCAGATTGATCGGTTCGCTCGTTCACTTTTGGCGAGAGCTCGCGGCGATGAAACTCCCGAAGACGGTTATGCCGGTGCTTACATCGATCAGATTGCTCAGCAGGTTCTTGATGGAACTGCGGTGGAGATTTTGAATTTACCGGAAGCCGAGGCCCAAGAAGCTTTCCGAGCTGCCGGTGTGGAACTCATGTTTCAGGAGATTCGTGCTTCGCTTCACGAATTCGGCGTCGACTTCGACGTCTTCTTCCACGAAAACTCGCTCTATGAGTCGGGTGCCGTGGAAAGGGCAGTTGAACGCCTGAAGGCCGCTGGTCACATGTTTGAACAGGACGGCGCGCTTTGGCTTCGTACCACCACATTTGGTGATGACCGAGACCGAGTTGTTTTGAAAAGCGACGGGGAAGCTGCTTACATCGCCGGCGATCTCGCCTACTACCTCGACAAGCGCTCGCGCGGCTTCGACCGCTGTATCTACATCCTCGGCGCCGACCACCACGGCTATGTGCCGCGAATGATGGCTATGTGTGCCGCCTTCGGCGATGAGCCTGGGGTAAACCTTGAAATTCTGATCGGTCAGATGGTGAATCTGGTGCGTGATGGCGAACCGGTGAGAATGTCAAAACGCGCCGGAACCGTGGTAACTCTCGAAGACTTGGTGGATGTCGTCGGTGTAGATGCGGCACGTTACGCACTAGTTCGCTCGTCGATTAATTCGTCGCTAGATGTAGACCTAGCGGTACTCGAAAAGAAGACTAACGACAACCCGGTCTTCTACGTTCAGTACGCGCACGCTCGAACCCGTCAGGTCGCTGCAAACGCGGCTTCACTGGGTGTTGAACGAAGCGAGTTTGCTCCAGAGCTTTTGGATCACGCCACCGAAGATGAACTGCTGGCCAAACTTGCCGAGTTCCCCCGGTTGCTTGCTCACGCCGCTGATGAGCGCTCGCCTCACCGTGTGGCTCGTTACCTTGAAGAAGTTGCTGGCTCTTACCATCGCTGGTACGACAATTGTCGAGTGACTCCACTTGCTGGAGCTGCGGTTGAAAACGTGCACCGCACTCGTCTTTGGGTAAACGAAGCCACCTCGATTGTTTTGCGCAACGGTCTGGGAATTCTTGGGGTCAGCGCTCCGGAGCGGATGTAATGAAACAAGAGCAGATCAAACCAGCTTGGCTTTCCGAGCCAGAAGACAACAATGACCTCCCCGAGAGAATTTGGCCTTCTAGCGTTGCTCGCGATTCCGATGGGGCAGTTGTCTTTGGGGGAGTTGCGGTAAGCGATTTAACCTCCCAGTTTGGAACACCGCTCTACGTGATTGACCAAACCGAATTCGAGCGAAATGCCAAGGCGGTCCAATCAGCGCTGAATCGTGCTGCCGAGAAAATTGGTTCTGATGCCACCGTTTACTACGCCGGCAAGGCATTCCTTTCGGCGGAGGTAGTGCGCTGGATTGACAAGCTTGGCTTGAATATCGACGTTTCCAGCGGCGGAGAATTGGCCATCGCGCTCGCGGCGGGAATCGACCCAAAGCGCATCGGTCTGCACGGAAATAACAAGTCAGCCGCCGAAATTGGTCGTGCCGTTTCAGCTGGTGTCGGGGCTATTGTCATTGATAGCGAGATTGAGATCGAACGCATTGCGGCTACCGCCGGAGCCCAAGACCGAATTCAACCGGTACGAATCAGAGTAAACACCGGTGTTCACGCAGACACTCACGAATTTCTTGCCACCGCTCGAGAAGATCAAAAGTTTGGAATTGCAATTGAGGATGTTCCTGCTTTGGTAGCCAAAATTCGCAGTTTGAACCACCTGGAATTCCTCGGTCTTCACTCTCACATTGGTTCCCAGATTTTTGAAACCGCCGGTTTTGTCGAGGCCGCCAAGCGATTGGTGAAACTCCACGCTCAACTGCTAAAAACCGGACCGGTGCCTCAGTTAAACCTCGGCGGCGGATTTGGAATTGACTACAACGAGGGAGATCAAAGCCCGGGCGTTGAAGCAATGGCTCTTGACATCGTAGATGCGGTTGCCGCTGCCTGTGAGGGTGAAGGCATTCCGGTTCCAAAATTGGCCTTTGAACCCGGACGAGCCATCGTTGGCCGTTCGGGAGTTACTCTCTACACGGTCGGTACCGTCAAGGACGTTCGACTAACCGACGGGCAAGTTCGTAAATACGTTTCGGTAGACGGAGGAATGAGCGATAACTTACGAGCCGCGCTCTACCAAGCCGAGTATTCCGCTCGATTGGTTTCCAGGGTTTCACCTTCGAAACCGGCTCTGATTAGAGTCGTGGGAAAACACTGTGAGAGCGGTGACATCGTGGTTCGTCACGACTACTTACCAGCCGATGTCAGCAACGGAGACATCATTGCGGTGGCTGCCACAGGTGCCTACTGTTTCTCTCTGGGAAGCAATTACAACTACTTACAGCGCCCGCCTGTTGTGGCGGTGGCGTCTGGTAAGGCACGATTGATTGTGCGTGGTGAAACTGAGGCAGATCTTCTGTCTCGCGACGCGTGTCTTCAGAAGGACTCAGAGTGATTGAATATCGACCGCTACGTATAGCGCTTCTCGGTGCCGGCTCCGTTGGTGGCCAGGTTGCTCGCCTGCTCTTGGAAAACAAGAACGAACTCGCCGCTCGTGTCGGTGCCGAGCTAGAGCTCATTGGCATTGCCGTTCGCGATCTAAACGGTAAGCGTGACCCGGCAATACCCAAAGAACTTCTAACCACCGATGCAGAGGCGCTGGTCATGACAGCCGATATCGTAATTGAGGTTATGGGTGGCATCGAGCCGGCCCGCACTCTCATACGTCAGGCCCTGCTAGCCGGCGCCGATGTCATCACGGCAAACAAGGCCCTGCTGGCAAATCACTCCACCGAACTTTTTGACGTTGCCGAGCAAGTGGGTGCGCAACTTTATTACGAGGCTGCCGTGGCCGCAGCAATTCCAATTATTCGTCCACTTCGTGAATCGCTGGCCGGAGACAAAGTTATCCGAATCATGGGTATCGTCAATGGTTCCACAAACTACATTCTCGACCGCATGGATTCTGAAGGTCTATCGCTCGAGGCCGCCATGGTTGAGGCTACCGATCTCGGTTATCTTGAAGCAGACCCGAAGCTCGATGTTGAGGGTTACGACGCCGCTCAGAAGATTGCCATCTTGGCATCGTTGGCTTTTCACACCGAAGTTGATCTAGATAGCGTTTACCGCGAAGGAATAACTTCGATTACTCCCGCTCAGATTGCCAGTGCTCGCGAAAACGGTTATGTGATCAAACTTCTAGCTGTTTGCGAAAAAATTGAAGCGGACGAAGATGGCGAGGCGGGAGTCTCGGCTCGCGTTTACCCTGCTCTTATCCCGAGAGAGCATCCGCTAGCTTCCGTTAGAAAAGCTTTCAACGCCGTATTCGTTGAGGCCGAGGCAGCCGGCGAACTCATGTTCTACGGCGCAGGCGCTGGCGGTTCCCAGACCGCTTCAGCGGTTTTGGGAGACCTAGTTTCGGCAGCCAAGCGTCACGTAATTGGAGGACCCGGCCTCGCCGACTCGGCACACGCCGACCTACCCACACTTCCGATCTCACGAATCACGACCAGCTACCAAATCGCCCTGGAAGTGAAAGACCAGCCGGGTGTGCTCGCCGAGGTTGCTAACATTTTTGCCACTCACAATGTTTCGGTTGAAACTGTTGAACAGTCAATCGCCAACAAGCGTCAAAACCCAACTGCGCAATTGCTGATTGGAACTCACGACGCCAAAGACTCTGCACTGACCGCTGTCGTTCAGGCATTATCGTCCTCGAAAGTGGTCGATTCCATCACTTCGGTAATCAGAGTAGAAGGTAACTAATGGCTCATCAGTGGCGCGGAGTGATCCGCGAATATTTCGATCGACTCGACGTGGACGCGAACACGCCAATCATTACTTTGGGCGAAGGTGGCACGCCGTTGATCTCGGCGCCGGCGCTGGCGAAACTGGTTGGTGCGGATGAGGTGTACCTGAAGGTTGAGGGAATGAACCCCACCGGTTCGTTCAAAGACCGCGGAATGACCATGGCGGTTTCTAAAGCGGTGGGGCACGGGGCTAAGGCCGTTATTTGTGCTTCTACCGGAAACACTTCAGCATCAGCGGCGGCTTACGCGGCAGCTGCCGGAATTCAGTCGGTCGTGCTCGTTCCCAAAGGAAAGATCGCTCTAGGCAAGTTGGCCCAGGCCGTTGCTCACAATGCGCAGATCCTTCAGGTTAGGGGTAACTTCGACGACTGTCTCGATCTCGCTCGCTCACTTTCTGAAAACTACCCGGTTCACCTGGTGAACTCGGTGAACCCAGATCGTATTGAAGGCCAGAAGACCGGTGCTTTTGAGGTTTTCGAATTCCTCGGACGCGCTCCTGACATTCACGTGCTTCCGGTCGGTAACGCGGGAAACTACTCGGCGTATTTCAAGGGGTATAGCGAAGACATGGCAATCGGCCGCATCAATCACATTCCAGAAATGTGGGGTTACCAGGCCGATGGCTCTGCGCCTTTTGTCTATGGAACTCCGGTTAGAAAACCAGACACCATCGCCACGGCAATTCGAATTGGCAACCCAGCGTCTTACGACCTGGCCTTGAAGGCTAGAGAGCTTTCCGGCGGTCGATTTGGTGCTGTTAAAGACTCGGACATTCTTTGGATGCATCGCTTTCTTTCGCAGGAAGCCGGCGTCTTCGTTGAACCGTCTTCCGCAACGGGGGCAGCCGGCCTACTTCAGGCATCTCGCACCGGTGAAAACCTTTCCGGCAAAACCATTGTGGTCACCGTAACCGGAAACGGTTTGAAAGATGCCGCTTGGGCGCTAAAAGACGAGCGCGGACGCGCTGTAAAGCCGCAGGCAGTTTCCAACCGTGCCAAAGAAGTTGCCGAAAGGTTAGGTCTTGCCTAACATGAGCGAACTTCTCGGTCGTAGAGTTTCGGTCAAGGTTCCGGCCACTTCGGCTAACCTCGGGCCTGGTTTCGACACGCTGGGAATGGCACTTTCTTACTACGACGAAGTTGAAGTTGAAGTAGTCGCTGGCTCGGGTGTCGTGGTTGAAGTAATTGGCGAAGGTGCCGGAGAAGTTTCAACCGACGCCAGCAATCTGATTGCCCGTTCCATAGCGCACGTGTTCGAGCAGACCGGTCAGAAACTACCCGGGCTAAAAATCAAGGCGCACAATGTAATCCCCCACGGCCGTGGCATGGGTTCGTCTGGCGCTGCCGTGGTCTCTGGAGTTATTGCCGCTAAGGGACTACTGGAAGGAATCGTCGAATTTTCTCCGGAACGCCTTCTGCAGCTGGCAACCGATCTCGAAGGTCACCCAGACAACGTGGCTCCCGCTCTTTTCGGCGGGCTGACCATTGCTTGGGAAGACGATAATGGTCCGCATCACAAGAAGCTCATTGTGCACCGCGGTGTTTCACCGCTTGAGCTGATCCCTAACTTCAAGATGTCTACCGCCACCGCCCGAGCACTTCAGCCGGAATCGGTACCGCACGCCGACGCTGTGTTCAACGTGTCTCGATCGGCTCTGCTGGTGGCTGCGCTTACCCAAAGCCCGGAACTGCTTATGGCCTCCACGGAGGATCGCCTACATCAGGACTATCGGTCAGAGGCCATGCCGGAAGCGGGTAAAGTCATCGAGCTTATGCGTAAAAACAATCACGCGGCAGTGGTGAGTGGTGCGGGCCCCTCGATTCTGGTTTTGGCTTCCGACCCGGCCGAGCGCATGGATGCGGTCAAGCTAGCCGCAGAGCACTTTCCACAGTGGCGCGCGTTGGTGTTGGCAGTTGACTTCAAAGGTGCTACTGTTATCAGGCACCAGTAAATAGGTGAGAAGCTCTAAAGCAACATTCAACTGAGCGCTCCCACTGGTGAATCAACCGCTAATCAAGCGTTATGTGCACGCAATTGCCGTGCCTTAGGTGACTAACCCGAAATCGAACCAGTCACCAAAATCTCAAGGAGAAATACAAACAACATGGATGAAATCCAAACAGACGTTACCCCGACCAAAGGTCGCCGGGTAGTAGTAGACCCAGCAGTTTCAAATGACACCCCAGCAGAAGGTTCGGCTCCTAAGCGTCGTACCAGAAGCACCAGACCAAAAGCCGAAGGAGATTCTGCAGCTGCAGAGGCACCTCAGGCTGCTGCTAGCGAAAGCAGATCGGAAGCCGGCGAGACTCGCCAGCAGGGAAACCGCGACCGCCCCGAGCGACCAGAGCGTTCCGAGCGCAACGACCAGGGCGATGACCGCAATGGCCGCAACAACCGAAACCGTAACCGTAACCGAGACCGTAACCGTAACCGCGGTCGCACCGGCCGTGGCGGCGACTTCCAGGACGAAGCAGAACCAGAAATCGGCGAGGACGATGTCTTAGTTTCGGTCGCCGGTATCCTCGATGTACTCGAGAACTATGCCTTCGTTCGCACCTCCGGGTACCTACCGGGGCCAAACGACGTTTACGTTTCACTCGGTCAGGTCAAGAAGTATGGCCTACGAAAGGGTGACGCCGTAGTTGGCGCAATTCGTCAGCCTCGCGAAGGTCAAGACCAGGGTCGTCAGAAGTTCAACGCAGTGGTTCGAATTGATTCGGTTAACGGTCAGACCGTTGCCGAAGCAATGGACCGCGTTGAATTCGGCAAGCTAACACCGCTCTATCCACAGACTCGTCTGCGTTTAGAAACCGAAGCCAGCAAGCTCAACACCCGAATCATCGACCTGGTTGCTCCTATCGGTAAGGGCCAGCGTGGACTAATCGTTTCGCCACCTAAAGCCGGTAAGACTCTCGTTCTTCAGGCAATCGCTAACTCGATTGCAACCAACAACCCAGAGGTTCACCTCATGGTTGTGCTGGTTGATGAGCGTCCGGAAGAAGTTACCGACATGCAGCGCACAGTTAAGGGTGAAGTTATCGCTTCAACCTTCGACCGACCTGCCGAAGACCACACCACCGTTGCCGAACTAGCTATCGAGCGCGCTAAGCGCTTGGTTGAGCTTGGCCACGACGTGGTAGTTCTACTCGACTCGATTACCCGTCTGGGCCGCGCTTACAACCTAAGCGCACCGGCTTCAGGACGTATCCTGTCCGGTGGTGTCGATAGCTCGGCTCTCTACCCACCAAAGCGCTTCTTCGGAGCAGCTCGTAACATCGAGGATGGCGGCTCTCTAACCATCCTTGCCACCGCACTGGTTGAGACCGGTTCGAAGATGGACGAGGTTATCTTCGAAGAGTTCAAGGGAACTGGAAACATGGAGCTTCGCCTGTCGCGTCAGCTAGCCGACAAGCGCATCTTCCCAGCGGTCGATGTCAACGCCTCTGGTACCCGTCGTGAAGAAATGCTAATGAACCCAGACGAAACCAAGATCATCTGGAAGCTTCGCCGTGCACTTGCGGGGCTAGAGCAGCAGCAGGCACTTGAGCTTGTTTTGGGTCGACTAAAGGAAACTGCGAGCAACGTTGAGTTCCTCATGCAGGTCCAGAAGTCGATGCCTGTTCCAACCTCCGACGGCGAATAATGCTCGATTCGGTCAAGCCATTACTGGAAGAACACCAGGCTCTGCAGGGGCAACTCTCAGACGCCTCGGTGCACGCCAATCCTGGCTTGGCCAAAAAGCTTAACCGTCGTTACGCCGAGTTGAGCGCCATCGTGAACTCCTATAACACGGTTCTTGAACTGACCGAAGACTTGGCGGCAGCGAAGGAACTGGCGAAAGAAGACGAAGCGTTTGCCGAAGAGGTTACCTCGAATGATGCAAAGCTTCACGACGCCAACGAAAAACTTAGACGTCTGCTAATTCCTCGTGATCCAGATGATGGTCGCGATGTGATTATGGAAATCAAAGCCGGTGAGGGTGGTGCCGAGTCGGCGCTATTCGCCGGGGACCTTCTTCGTATGTACATTCAGTACGCCAACTCAAAAGGTTGGAAGACTGAAATTCTCGACAAAAATGAGTCGGACCTCGGTGGAATCAAAGATGTTCAGATGGCAATTAAGTCGAACACCACCGATCCAAGCCAGGGCGTCTGGGCTCACCTGAAGTACGAGGGTGGCGTGCACCGCGTTCAGCGCGTGCCAGCTACCGAAACTCAAGGGCGAATCCACACCTCGGCGGCCGGAGTTCTCTGCTTCCCCGAAGTTGATGCTCCAGAAGAAGTAGAGATCAGCCCAAACGATCTCCGTATCGATGTTTACCGCTCTTCAGGACCCGGTGGTCAGTCGGTCAACACTACCGACTCGGCGGTTCGCATCACCCACTTACCAACCGGTATCACCGTGGCGATGCAGAACGAAAAGAGCCAATTGCAGAACCGCGAGGCCGGCATGCGCGTGCTTCGTGCCCGTATCTTGGCCGCTCAGCAGGAAGCTATCGAAGCTGAACTTTCGGCTGCTCGAAAGTCTCAGGTGAAGTCGGTCGACCGCTCCGAGCGAATTCGCACCTACAACTACCCCGAGAACCGAATTGCCGACCACCGCACCGGCTACAAGTCTTACAACCTCGACCAGGTAATGGACGGGGCGCTTGAACCGGTTATTCAGTCGGCAATCCAAACCGATGAAGAAGCACGTCTAGCAGCTCTGGGCGACAAATAATGTTGCTCGCCGACCTATTGGCTCGGGGCACCGCCTTACTTGCTGCGGCTGGAATCGAATCAGCGCAGGTTGATGCCGAACTTCTGGCGGCACACGTCCTCGGAATTTCTCGCGGCGAACTGCAGTCGAAACTTATTGCCGAATTCGAAATCGACAACACCTCAGGCATTGAAGAGCTGATGCAAAAGCGCTCCGAAAGAATTCCACTCCAACACCTAACCGGAGTCGGCTTTTTTCGGAATCTCTCACTCCAGGTAGGTCCCGGAGTTTTCATACCTAGACCCGAAACCGAAGTTGTCACCGAATTGGCAATTCAGGCACTTCGGGCGGTTCCCGACGAACCCATAGCGGTCGACCTCTGCACCGGCTCTGGGGCAATTGCTATCTCAATGGCAACCGAGGTTCCAAACTCCAAAGTCTTCGCCTGGGAACTCAACCCGGCATCCGAAAACCTACTTCGCCGAAACATTTCTGCAAACGGCGATGCCGTGGAATTAGTGATGGGCGACATCTCCCAAGAGCATCAACTATTTGCTGAGCTCGCGGGCCGAGTTGATGTGGTTATCTCGAACCCGCCGTACATTCCAAGCGGAGCCATTCCTGTCGATGTTGAGGTTCAGCTGCACGAGCCAAAACTCGCGCTTTACGGCGGTGCCGATGGTATGGACATCATGAAAATCGTTAGCCGAAGGGCCCTACAACTTTTGAAACCGGGCGGCTTTTTGGTCGTTGAGCACGCCGATTCTCAGGCGAAAATCGTGGCAGACTTGTTTCAAAGCGATGGTTGGACCAAAATCAGCGACCATCAGGATCTAACCGGACGTGACCGTGCCACGACTGCTTACAAAGCCTTTTAGGAGGATCGGATGAAGTTTGATGCATCGGTCACCTCCGAGCTGCTAGATGGCATGCGTCATGCGAAGCAAACCATTGCTCGAGCCGGGCTGATTGTTTTGCCAACAGACACCGTCTATGGAATCGGCTGCGACGCCTTCTCGGCTTTCGCGGTGAATTCGCTGTTAGAGGCCAAGGGTCGCGGCCGTCAATCACCGCCACCGGTTCTAATCCCGAGCCTCGACACTCTTCGAGCACTTACCAGCGACCCTCCTCAGTTGGCCTTCACTCTGGCCGAGAAGTTTTGGCCTGGAGCGCTAACCCTTATTCTTCGAGCGCAACCGTCCTTGAATTGGGATCTCGGGGAAACTCGAGGAACCGTTGCACTGAGAATGCCAAACAACGAACTGGCTCTCGCTCTTCTCAAAGAGGTTGGCCCGCTGGCTGTTTCCAGCGCTAATCTAACCGGTCAACCGGCGGCCAGTAACATCGACGAAGCGGAAAACTATTTCGGAACCAAGGTTGGGGTTTACCTCGACGGCGGACCGGCTCCGAGTTCGAAGCCATCGACTATTTTGGATCTGACCGAAGACGGTCAGGTGAAGGTCGTTCGCCTCGGGGTGCTTTCGATTGCACAAATCAAGAAGTGCCTTGGTAGGGAAACAGAAGTAGTGGTGGCCGACTAATGCGCGCCTATCTGTTGATGATTGCCCTCACGGCAGTGGTTACTTTCGTGGCAACCTTCTTCGTAATCAAACTGACCCGAAAGTACAAGATTTACCCGGAAATTCGCTCTCGAGACTCGCACTCGGTGCCAACTCCGCGCCTTGGCGGATTGGGTATGTTTGTGGGCTTCTTGTCTGCGATGGCTATCGCGGCCAGTCTCGGTTGGTTCAAATCGGTTTTTGTTCAGGGCGGGCCAATCCTAGGGGTGGTTGCCGCAGCTTCCATAATCGCGATTCTTGGAGCACTAGACGACGTCTTTGACCTCGACTGGACACTGAAACTTGGCGGGCAATTTGTGGCCGCAGGGATTCTCGCTTGGAGTGGGGTGCAGATTGTTTCCCTGCCAATTGGCGGAATCACAATCGGTTCGTTCGGGATGTCTTTTGTTGTCAGTGTTTTCCTAACCGTTCTGATCATGAACGCGGTGAACTTCATCGACGGGTTAGACGGACTTGTTGCCGGAGTTGTTCTAATCGGCACATCGACCTTCTTTGTTTATACCTATCTGCTTGCCCAGCAAACAACGCCTAGTAACTACTTCAGCTTGGCTTCGCTCATTTCAGCAATTGTTATCGGCATGTGTCTCGGTTTTCTGCCACATAACTGGAGACCAGCAAAAATCTTCATGGGTGATTCCGGTGCGCTTCTTCTCGCTCTACTAATGACTACCTCGGCAGTATCGGTCACCGGGCAACTTGATCCGGTGTTTATCGCGCAGTCCAATCTGATGCCGGCTTTCCTGCCGATGATTCTGCCTTTGGCCATTCTCGTGCTTCCGCTTCTCGATTTCACCCTTGCCGTGCTGAGGCGCCTGCGCGCTGGAAAGTCGCCGTTCGCAGCCGATCGCCAGCACCTCCATCACCGCCTGCAAGATTTCGGACACGGCCACCTCGGTTCGGTCATCGTGTTCTACATTTGGACCCTAGTCATTTCAGCAGCGTGTTTATTACTGTTCCTAGCGCCATTTGAATGGGCAATCGGGTTTACCCTATTCGGAACAGTTTTGGCTCTGCTCTATACAATCTGGCCATTATTGTTTCGTAAATTTCAAAAAGTAGAGGTTGGTAAATAATGCAGTTCGACAATCCACAAACGGTGCTCGCGAAGGTTTTGAAGCTCGGTTCACTGCTTATCGGTTCCATCGCCGTTCTCGGTTCGGGAATCGGATTTTTGTCAGTTGGTTTGCCAGGCCTTTTCGGGGCACTTGCCGGCGCTGGCATCGCCCTGTTATTCGTGTCTCTCACCGCACTCTCGGTT
>Ga0315908_10002754_pt1 | contig 12786 bp, 4 predicted proteins | sample LakEriMetagenome_12_FD_203520 | JGI IMG/M metagenome (GOLD analysis project Ga0315908, IMG submission 203520) | Freshwater fungal communities from buoy surface, Lake Erie, Ohio, United States - Buoy 4 MA124 | ecosystem: Environmental > Aquatic > Freshwater > Lake > Lake biofilm | place: USA...
TTTCATATATCTATGTAAGTATATTATCTATAACTATGTAAAGCTAAACTGTAAATACTTTTTTTAATAAACCAAAAAAAAAGGGATTCTTATTTTTTCTTCATTTTTTTATTTTTTAAAATTATTTATGCTTTTAAATTTTAAATATAAACCAATTTTTGTAATAAAGTTTTCAATAGCAATTAAATTTATATTTCTTGATATTTTTAGAATAAATCTTTTTTTGATTATAGTTTTTGAAAGATTTAATTTTCATTATTAAGCTATATTTACTAAGTATAATTTTTTGAAATTAATCTATTATTTTTTTGAATTATTATTATTTAAATAAAGTGTGGTTTTTTTATTTGTTAATTACTACTGGCAATTTTTAAATTATTAACTTATCATCATTAAATTTTTACTAAAATATATTTTAATTAATGCATTTTAGGTCCTCAATGAGACTTTAATGGTTTAGCTTTATATATAAATAAAATTAAACACTAAAATCAATAAATAAGAGCCTAGGGTTCGAGTCTGGTTGGGTACCGGATAAAGTTAAGTTGAATGTTTTGTGCAGTTTCCCTTAATCCAAATGGACTAACTAAAGAATCTGTAGAGTTGCACAGCGACCTCTCAGGAGGACCGTTAAAAAAAAAAAAAAATTACCACTATGATTATATTTATAAATTTAAAATATAAAATATATAAAAATAAAATATATGCATTAATAATTATAAAATTAAATTTTTTATTGTCTTTATTTCAAAATTTATAAAATTAATAAATAATAATAAAAATTTAAATAAAGTTATACAATTTATTGAAAATTTTAAAAATAAATATTTAAAAATGATATAAAATAAAGAGGCTATTTTATTAAAAGTTTAGGCAAACGGTTAAGCTTTATAATATGCATCAGATAATCTCAAAGATGATAAAGAAGTTGTATTAGAGGCAGTCAAATAAGATGGTTATGCTTTATAATATGCATCAGAAAAACTCAAAGATGATAAAGAAGTTGTATAAGAGGCAGTCAAATAGAAAGGTTATGCTTTAGAATATTCATCAGAAAGACTCAAAGATGATAAAGAATTTGTTTTAGAATTAGTTAAGTTTAATAGTTATGCTTTTAAATATGCATCTGAAAATTTAAAAGAAGATAAAGAAGTTGTATTACTAGCAATTAAGTATAATGGTTGGGTTTTATAATTAGCATCAAATAAACTAAAAAATGATAAACAATTCATATTAGAAGCAATTAAATAGAATGGTTAAGTTTTAAAATTAATTTTAAAAATTTTTCATGAAGATGTAGAATTTACCTAAATCTTAAAATAATTTTCATGATTAATCTTAAAATATTTATAAAATAAATATTACAAATGATATAATTTATTATTTATAAATATATAAATGAGAAATTTAATTAATATATTTATTTAATTCAAAAAATATAAATATTCTAAATCTAATTATTTATTTATTCAATTATTATAGTTTAAAATTAAATATATGTAAATTTTAATATTTTTTTTGTATAATTTATTATTATTTTTAAACAAAGAAAAAGTTATTTATTTAAAATAATAAAATATAAAAATAATAAATAAATTATTTTTAAACTATTAAGTATATTTGTCATTTAACAATATTGTTTTTTTCTTGTATATTTATTGATTATATTAAATTTTTTAAATAATTTCTTTAATAAAAATATAATATATGATTGCTTGATTTTTTAGTTATTATTGAAATATATCGATATTTTATTTAATTTAGCTAAGAGTTTTTTCTAAGTCCATTTCATTTTTTATTGGTTTTGCAAAATTTGATTTTTTTTATTATTTTTTTAGCTTTTTTACTTTTATTTTTAAATTAGAATAGGCTGTAATCTTATACTATTATTTATTCTTTATTTTTTATTATTATATTTCTGTTAAATTTTTGTAGGTATATTTTTGCTTAATTTAATTCAAAGATAAAAATGAATAAGCTAATTAAAATTTTTGGCTTTTAGTTATGTTTGAGAATAACTTATAGATTATAAAAAATCAATTTTATATTTTAAAAATTTATCATAATTATATTAATTATAAAATTATATATTCAATATGTAATTAATAATTTAAAAAAATAGAATTAAAAATAAATAATTTATAATTTATTTACTTTAATTTAAATTTTTATTATTGTCACAATTTATTTAAACATTAAAATGAAAAAATATAAATTATAAGATTTAGTAAGATAAAAATATAAAAATTAATAATCATTAGCTTAATTATAACTTAAACAAACTATTTAATAAATTAAAAAATAAATAAAATTATCATTAATTATATTTTAAAGAAAAAAAATATATTTTAAAGAAAAAAAAATTATTATATTTTAAAAACTAATTAAAGAATCTAAAATTATAAAGAAAAAATTCAATTATTTTTTTATAATAATAAAATCAATAAAATAAATACAATTTGAAAAGATAATAAATAAAAATAATCATTATTAAAAATTAATTTAAAAAAAAGGATGTTATAAAGCTTATTAACATGAATATCTTGATTCAGGATCAATAGAAAGCATTTTCCTGATTAATTTATATAATAGATAGTGATTTTGATCTTAAAGATTAAATATTTTATGAAGAGGATTCATATTGTAAACTTGCTTTACTTTAGAAAGAGATATATATTTGGAATTGAATCCATAATTAACCCTATCGTGAATTTCAAAATATTTTCTGAATTTAGGACTACATCTAGCCATATTGAAAGGAATTTTATTAATAAGTTTCTCAATCATAAATAAATGTTGTTTTTCACAATGGGTGCTAAAAAACTAATCTCCTGTAAAAATTTCTAATATAATACATCCTATTGACCATACATCTGACTTTTCATCCCAATCTTAGCAATCTAAAGTCACTTCAGGAGATCGATATTAACGAGTATTTATAATTCCTTCTCTATTTTCATATAAATAAGTAGCTCCTCCCATATCTATTATCTTTATTTTCACGTTTTTCTCATCGCTAAACAAAATGTTTTCTGGCTGATTATTAATTATAATTTTTATTATTCTTTTTTCTTAATATAAATATCTTTATTATATTTATTATAATCGTTATATCTCATATTTATTAATTTGATGATAAGGTAAATTATTTTATTAATTTTATAATTAATTATATGTATGAATAAATTATTATTAGAATATAATTTAATATTTTAATTAAATATTTACTATCAAATTAATAAATATCTGTAAAAATTTTATATTTATTCAATTAACGAATTTAAATAATTTTAAAAATTATATCAAAACATTAAAAATTATAAAATATATGAAGTATTTAATAATATTATAACTCTACATTAATTTAAAAATAAATTATTTTTATAGATTATTTAAAAAATACCTTGAGATCAGTATGAATAAGCTATATAGAATGCATAAATTGAATAGCTTAAAGCACTTACCTACTAATAGACTAAACCTATTACAAAGGAAACCCTTAATAATGATTAAGCTTCAAAGTCTAATACAAAGATTACCCCAACTTCTCAAAGAGTATGAAAAATCTATCATTGTACTCAAACTAATCAAAATACTTAACAATATAATGCTCCTTATTAGAATTCTCCTGCTGCTAATTGATGTATTTAATAATATTAGCTTCTATCTTCTAATAATGAATGAAAGTTACTTTAGCAGATTTGATGTATCTTTTAACAGGTTTGATTACTTTCATGGCCATTATTTGACCTGATTCTTTGTCTAATACTTCAAACACTCTTCCGAAAGTTCCATCTCCTAAATGATCAATGATCTTTAATTTATGTATGTTTTATATAGGAAATGAATTACCTCGTATTGTCTTATTAGATCCCCTTTGTTAAGGGAAAGATGAACAGAGTTATCGTTATTTGAGCTGTTAGATTAGCTACTTTCTGAATTTTATGCTCCTTTTTCTTTTATTCTTTGGATTGATCTGCTTTTATCTTTTCTTTTCTCTTCAATGTTATTTATTTTTTACATTTACATATATTTATTTATATGTTTATTATTTTATATTATTATTATTTTTAATAATAATATTTGTATTCTTTTATTCTAAAATTTTATTTTATATAATTCTTATCTTTGTATATTTAAATAATAAATATTTATTTATAAAAATGTAAATTGAATCGTAAATCTATATATATCATTTTCTTTAGACAACCAACTGAAGATTAATAAAACATTTATTAAAATTAAAATTAATAAATTTTGACTAAAGAACACATCAGAGTAATTAATATTAAATGAATAAAAATTAAATATAAATTAATATAAATAGAACATCTTAAATCCTCTTATGAAGATAGATTGTGACAATTGTGAACGTGAAATAACACAACAAATTTAAATAATAAACGGTAAATAACAAATATGTGTTAACTGTTTTTGTGAAAATAACGAAGAAATAAATTAAAAATTTATGGAGTATTGAGTTTAAAGGAAACTGAATTTTAAATTATTTAAAGTGACAGAAGACGGCAATTGGACAGCACTTGAGGAATTATTATTGTTAGAAGGATTAACCAAATATGGATATGGAAATTGGAGCGATATAAAAGATATTATTAATAACAATACTCACAATAAAGTTAAAAAAACTACATTATAAGTGAAGTAGCATTATGAAAATATTTATTTATAGAAATTAAATAGTCAATACCTTATTTTTAATTAGAAATAATAAGAAATTCAAAATAAAATTATAATTATTAATTAAAACTAAGTTATTTAGGATTAAGTTTAAAGTGATATTGAAATTGATATTACTCTAAGTCAAAGTTAATCTGCTGTTTAGGAAAATTGAATATAAGAAAAAATATTATTGGAATAGTAGTTGTTAAATCTTTAAAATGAATTTAAGAAAATTTAATAAAATGAATAATTTTATTTTCCTGATTAATCTTTATTTATTGATAATTAAGATATTGGTAAAAATGATAATAATTATATCATCAACAATGATTTTTAAAAAATTATATTTTAAGACAAATTATTTCAAAATGAATTTAATAAAATACTTGATAATTAAAATCAAGATTAAATGCAAATAAAAAAGAAATAATAATAATTATAATAACAATAATAATAACAATAACAGCAATAAATAAATATAAATAATAATATAAATATTAACAATCAAAATAAAGAATAATAAAAACAATAAAACTAAATCCATGAGATTCTTGGTTATATGTAAAAAAGAGGAGACTTTGAACATGAATATGATAATGACGCTGAACTAATATTAGCAGAAATGGAATTCAACGAAGAAGATTCAGCAGAAGTGATAAAGATGAAAGAAGAAATAATAAATATATATAATGCAAGATTAGATCAAAGAATTAAAAGAAAATAGTTCGTAATTGAGCATGATTTATTAGATTTTTAGAAACAAATCAGGAAAGAAAAACAAATGTAAAAAGATGAAAAAGAAGTATATAATATGATGAAACCATATGCAAGATTCAGTACTAAATAGGAACATGAATAACTTTGCAAATCCATTTTGGAAGAAAGAAGAATCCATAAGAAAATTCAGGAACTTATTTCTTTTAAAGAAAGAGGCTTTAAAACCTTACAAGAAATCGAAAATTATCTGAATGAGCAAAATGCGAAATCTCCTAGCCAAGAATACGAAACTAAGAGCAAATAAATATAGATTTTTTTGGAAAATAATAGGATTAATAATTAAAATAGTATAAATAAGAGAGCTACTAGGAAAACTAATGAGAGTAATGAATTTATAAAGGATAAATATAATCATATTTCTCCTGAATTTACATAGGAGGAATTAGAATTTACTGACTCTATTCAGATTTCCTATTAGGATTATAGGGATTTAAAAAATCTTATCATTTTCCAAAATATTTAGTTGGGATAAGTGAGTCTTGATGGTCTTAAAGAATTGCAATTTTCTTACGGTATTTATTATTATTAATTAAAGATAACGATAAATTAAATGCTATTTTAAATTTTCTTGATTCTAAGAAACTCATTATTTTATAAAGAAATTATTTAAAATGATTTTATATATGTTTATTATTTTATTTAATATATCATTAATTTATTAAACGTTATTCTATATTTTATTAAATGAATTAATTAAGTATGTCTTAGAATAATAAAAGTTTTTATAAAACTTTTATGATTAGAAAAAAATTAAAATAATAATAATTAGAAAATGATTAGATATAAAGTTTAAATATATTTGAAAAAAATTAATATAAATATTTGTATGAAAATAATAAATTCCATGAAAAAATATAAAATTATTATATTTTAGGTAAGAAAGAGTAATTTTTAAAAACTTAACATTGATTAAATTAAAAATAAAAAGTATTTAAATTTTTTTTAATTAAAAAAGTAAAGTTAAACTTAAGCTAGAATTAATTTTTAAAGACTTGTAAAAAAATAAATAGAAATTAATAAAAATAAAGGAAAAAGTTTTATAAAATTAATTATGTAATCTTATCATAAATAAGGGAAACAGTTTAGTTTAAATAATATTAAAAATAAAAAACCAACAAATACTCCTAAAAAAATTAAATAATTATATTCGAAAAATGAATTAATAAAGCTGATTGAATAAATAAAAGAATAATAAAATAAAATATAAGTACAAGAAAAATTTAGAGAATTAAATAAAAATTTTACTTAAAAATTAATTTAGCAAAGAGAATAAAGAATCCTTGAAAAATATTAAAATTTTGAAAATATATGGAAAACTCAGTAATAATTTTTTTCAAATAAGCTAGAAAAAAATGAATTAATGTTAAATTCAAGCAATAAATTTCAAAATTAATTTATTTCAAAAAAATAGATGAATTTTATTTAATAGATATAAGATTTTCCAAACTAATTAAGAAATTATAAAATAAAAGATAAATAATCAAATGAATATAAAAATAAAGATAAATACTAATAGTAATCTTAATCTTGTTAAAATTATAACGATATTTCAATAAAAGGGAGTAACCTTTTACTTCAAGAAACAGACATTTCAAAAATAAAGAATCAACTATACATTTTTTATGACTAACCAAAAGAGAAACAAATAAAAGAAGAAGTGCTAGCTCAAAATATAAATTATAAATCTCGATATTAATTATTATGATATATTATAATAAATAATACTGATCAAATATTTAATGATTAAAATGGTTATAATTACGGTAATTGCCAATTAATAGGCTGCTCTTTATTATAGAATACTTGTTTAGTATTTTAAAAGCAGCCTTGATTGAAAGGACTGTTTGTTTGATTCTTATAAAATAACATATAATTTATCCTGTTTTCCTTTTGGTTTTCCCATGTTGTTTTATTTATTGCTGTAAGATAAAAATGAAAAAGCAGTAGAGTCCATGTGAACAACAACAACACAAATACAATATACAAGTAAATTGTTGCTAGATAATACTAAATTATAGGCAATTCATCTATTAGTAAATATATCTATAGATAAATTAATAATATTAATAAAAATTATTAAAATAATGTAAAGAATAATGATAAAAATAATGATAAACTATTAATAATAATATTAAATGTAAAATAATGAATAATAAAAATACATTGAAAAAGACATAATTATTGATAATATTCTGCAGAAAAATAAATACCAAAAAGTACTTCTAATTAAACTCTCCAACACAAGTTCCTATCCAAAAACAATGATGATCATACTTATAAATACAAACCCCACAAATATCACAATGTTTAGTTCTATAAAACTACTTAATTTAACAAACAGAACAGAAATGTTTTTCAGGATAAGTATCCTCTACATTATTAAATGCTTCTACCAATTCTTAACCCTATTCATGATCTAGTGGATTGACTACCCCTGGGTTTTAACTACATTTTGAATAGAAATAGGTGTTGCTGAGTAGTATGGCAAAGTAAATTAATTATTCAATTAGCAATTGCTTCTTGTCTGTCAAATTGGTTACTTTTGAGTAAAGGGTTATTAGGAACCCTGAACAGTTCATTAGGTAGAAAAAGATGCGGGCTAAAAAGTAGTAAGGGTCTATTTTGCGAACAGGAGCAGATAGTTACATCACTTTTCAGGGATATTTGAACAATTATTTTTTATTATTATCAATTTTATTTATTATATTTATAGTTTATTTATATTTATTAACTATATTTATCTTTATATTATTTTATCACTACTTTCTCAGTTTCTATTATTTTTTTTCAGTGCTTTATATTTTTTTATTTAAATGGCTCATTTATTATTCAATTTAGTTTATCAATTAATCTTAATCTTAAAAATTTGAATTTTGATTTTCAGATTAATTATCCAAATTATTAATATTATTAAATTGCTAATTAACTTAAATAAAATAAATAAATTTACTAAACTCCTGTATATCCTTTACACTTTAGCCCTTAAACTAACATACTTTTTGCAAAACTTACTTCATCTTTAAATTTTCATGAATAATATTTAATTATTAATATTACTCTCTAATTTTATTATTGAGACTGTTTTTAGACTTAGCCATTTTTTAGCTAAGACTATGTTAAACTTTTTGATTATAAAAATTGGAAATAGAATTAATATGCTATTATTTATTATTTTCATAAAGAATCATTCTTAAATTATTAATTCCATATTAAGAATAGAAGGATTAATCTTGAATTTTCTGAACTAAGTATTTCTATTGCTTGAGATCATTTAATAAAAATGAATGACAGATATTTTGGCTAAGAGTGAGAGTTTTTATGTTTTTAAGTAAGCATTAAAGGATTTTATTGGAAATAGCAGTATTAAAGCCAGGGTTATCTCTTAAATTTATTATTATAAGTACCTTAAATCCATTGAAATCATGCTGTTGCTCACCTTTAGTGTCTGGTACATAACGTTTATGCCATGAGAATCTATCTTGTTAGATCTAAGGTCCATGCTCTATCATTAAAATCAATACAATTATAACAATAATTAGAATAAGATACTAATAAGATGATGATAAAATGATAATATGATTTACTGATATTATAATATGATAATAATATATAAAAATATAAATAATATAAGTATTATATAAGTATAATATAATATTTAAATGATAATAAAATATATATGATATTTATGATTTAATAATGTACCCTGATCCATCTATCATGAGTAATTATATTAAACACTTACTCTACAAACTTATCAGTAAGATGATTAGAACTTAAATTATACTCTAACAATCCTTATGAATTATCCCTGCCTTCCATCTTTTCTGCAATATCCTCTCTCAATCCACTCCAATACTCTGCCTAATCCCTTCTCTCAGCATTAACACTCATAATCTTCCTTATAATTCCTCCACATCCATCTCCCAACCTGTTCTTACTCAAATCCAATAAATAAATACTCTTATTCCCACTGATCCCCTCCTCCAACATCTTTAATCCTAATATAATATATAATCATTACCTTATCCATTTAATTAGCAGTTCTTTATCAATAGTTCTCTAAGAGAAATGCTTGAACCGATCCCTTTATTTAAAATTTAAAGCATTGAAGTATTAAGCAAGATATCTTAGATTTTTAAGTATAGAAGAGAAGGTTTTGTTATTAGGTTATTTTTGATACTTGATATTAAATTAGTTATATTTTTGACGCATTTTAAGGAGTCTAATTTATCTTGAATAGGTTTATATTTGGGATTCAGGGAGTCTTGAAGTTGTTGGTATTTTGATATTTTTTAGGATTTTGATATTATAATACCCATTAGGTCTAGATTTTAGATTAAAAGTTAAACGCCTTTCCAATCTTAAATATCTTCTTTATCTAACGCTTCTAACTGTATGTTTAGTTCTTTTTTATTTAGTTATTCTAGTACTTTTATGTTTATTTATAATTTATTTTCTAAACATATTTTTTTGTATTCAATTTGAAGTTATTTTTTTTCATTTCTTTTCATGAATTAATTTGATTAGGATGATCTCATTTATGCTAATATATAAATAATTCAATATTAAATTTTATATTATTTTTATTCTTAATAATATTAATATTATATTTAAATTAAATTAATAAAAAATTTACAAAAATGATATAGAATTTACTTAAATATTCAAAAAACTTAAATTCATATACTAAAATTTTTAAATAATTTATTTAAAAAAAATATATCAAATATAATAAATAAAACTATAAAATATTATTTGGCATTAATAATTTGTCTAAAAAATCATTTAAAATGTACCACTTCATCCTAAAATAAATTCTATCATTTAAATCAAATTATTTATTTTTCATTTATAATTTTTTGTATTACTACTTGTTCTTTTTTGTCAAAGTTTGTTTAATTTTAAAAATGTTAATTTTATTGGTTTTAAACCATCAAAAATATATATTATAAAAATATTTTAATAAATAGTAAAAATTATTTTTACTATAATTTTTTGTTTTGTCAAATAATATGAAGATTGTTTTTGTCTCTTATATTTTATTTGAATTCTATCATCAATAATTTGATTATGAATTTTTCCTTTATTGAAGCTATAACATGCTTAATTTTTTATATTTTTATTATTGGAATATTTCGATATATTGATATTGTTTTTAGTTAGGACTTTTTTTCTACCCTATTTTATTTTTTTTTTAGTTTTTCAAATTATTATTTAATTTGTATTATTACAATAGAATTATAAACAAATAATAAATCCTTGCACAAGCAGCACTGGAAATGGAATAATAACATTCTATAAAAAGAATATAAAAATAAATTAAATTTTTAAAGAATATAATAATGAATACTTTCAAATCATGAAAATTACTCATTAAAAATTAAATATAATAATTATTTCTTTCTAAATTTCTTTGAAATCAGAAAGAACTAATAAAATAAAAAAACTAATATCCATAATTAACAAATCAAAGAAAAATATAAAGAACCATATAACTTTGAATAGAGACATATCCGTAATGTATGAGGTAATAAACAAAACCAACTTAAGAGATACTCTCAAAATAAAGCATAAACATATATTACACTCAAAATCCATAAGATTACACAAGACAATAAAGGAAATTTTTTTATTTAAATTCTTAGATTATTATTTGATATTTAAAATGAAATTTAAATGATAATTTATGTTTGATAAATTATTTAGACTGAATATCTCAAATTAATTTGAATTTTAGAATTGAAAGTTTATTATTATTTTTAATAATTTCCAATCGATATTGAATAAACTATTTAAATTCAGCCAAATATTGTCCTCTTTTTTATAACATATTCTATAGATTTCAAATATGAGCCTAGTTTAATTTCTTCTTAAAATTTTGATTGATTAATAGAAAAAAAATTTAAAATATTAAGTATGAAAACATTATCTTTGATAGGATTGGCTTAACGAAATAAGTTAATTTTAAAGGATTTAATATTAAAAATACTTTTGAGCAAATAATATTTAAACTTCGTTAACAAAAGGTTTTCTTAATCAATTTAATATTTTACCAAAATTTAATAAACATAGTGCATCATATAATTAAATTTAAAAGCTTATTAATATTTTCATAGAAATTAAATATTATTAGAATTTTATTTCTAATTCAAAATTTAATCAATTAATACAAAAAATATAAAATTATGTAATAACATTATTTATAATATTTGTAATAAGAATATTATCAAAATAAATCAATCATTAAAATTATTTTAAAATTAAAGCAAATTCTTCATCATCTTCAAAAATTTTTAAGGATGATTTTAAATTTTCACTATTTTATTTAATTAATTCTAAAAAAAATTCTTTATCTTATTTAACTATTTTTGATGCATATACTAAAACTTAAGAATTTTACAGAATTGCTTTTAATAGAAATTTTTTATCATTTTTGAGTCTTTCTGATGCATATTTTAAAACATAACCATTCTATTTGACTGCCTCTAATACAACTTCTTTATCATCTTTGAGTTTTTCTGATGCATATTGTAAAGCCAATCCGTCATTCTTAACTGCTTCTAAAACTACTTCTTTATCATCTTTGAGTATTGCTGATGAGTATTTTAATACATAACCATTCTATTTTACTGCCTCTAATACTACTTATTTATCGTCTTTAAATTTATCTGAAACTCCTTATAAAACTTCACCATTCTATTTGATAGCTGCTAATAAAACTTCTTTATCATCTTTGAGTCTTTATGATGCATTATCTAAAGCATAACCATTCTATTTGACAGCTACCAAAACTACTTCTTTATCATCTTTGAGATTATCTGATGCATAATATAAAACATTACCATTCTATTTGATAGCTGCTAATAAAACTTCTTTATCATCTTTAAATTTATCTGAAACAATTTATAAAACATAACCATTCTATTTTACTGCCTCTAATACAACTTCTTTATCATCTTTTAGTTTATCTGATGCTTATTCTAAATACAAACCATTCTATTGAACTGCTTCTAAAACAAATTTTTTATCATATTTTAAATATTAATGAGCTTAATTTAAAAATTTTGGATTTATTTTGATAGATTAAATTTAAAATAGCTTATTTATTTACAACCTATATGATAATATTACTTCTATTTAAGAATATTTATCATTTTCATTAATCTATCTTAAATAATAATATAAAAATATTTCGTTATCAAATAATCTTAATTTTTACTTTCTATTTTTGTTTTGCACTAATGTATCTAACACAAATTTTAACATTTCTTCTTAATTTTATAAATGAGTAGAAAAATATATGAAACTACTTTCATTTTTTAATATTGC